>ERZ837910.110-NODE-110-length-120052-cov-18.920431_pt1 | contig 120052 bp, 123 predicted proteins | sample MGYA00519940_ERZ837910 | MGnify/ENA primary metagenome ERZ837910 (study PRJEB31850, sample SAMEA3708825) | human gut metagenome | biome: human gut; feature: human-associated habitat; material: faeces | place: China | collected 2014 ... | reverse complement strand
GGACAATGTTCTTCGTTTCTTATGCGTTAGAAAAGACGAGGCATAGTATAAGAAAGTAGGAGATCGTATGAATAAAGTTATTCTTATGGGAAGACTGACCAGAGATGCTGAGATCCGTTACTCACAGGGGGAGAGTTCAACTGCGATCGCAAGATTTTCACTTGCAGTTGATCGTCGCTTCCGTCGTGATAATGAGGAGCAGACAGCGGATTTCATTAACTGTGTTGCCTTTGGCAGAACAGCAGAATTTCTGGAGAGATTCGGTCGTAAGGGAACAAAGTTTGTTCTTGAAGGCCGTATACAGACAGGTAGCTACACAAACAAGGATGGACAGCGTGTTTACACAACAGACGTTGTCGCAGAGAATGTTGAGTTTGCAGAGAGCAAGAACAACAGCTCAGCAGGCAATGACTTTGGCGGTGCACCAAGTGCTCCATCACCAAGCGGAGCTGCCGGAGATGGTTTTATGAATATTCCGGAAGGAATTGACGAAGAATTACCATTTAACTAATGCGCCAGCCAATCGATTTGGAATGGTCTGGTGTCCCAACAAATTAAGGAGGTAACCGACATGGCTTACAATAAGACAGCTGATCGTGAAGGTTCTTCAATGAAGAGAAGACCTATGCGTAGAAGAAAAAAGGTATGTGTATTCTGTGGCAAGGATAATGTCATTGATTATAAGGATATCAACAAGTTAAAGAGATACATCTCTGAGAGAGGAAAGATCCTTCCTCGTCGTATCACAGGAAACTGTGCTAAGCACCAGAGAGCTCTTACAGTAGCAATCAAGAGAGCACGTCATCTTGCAATGATGCCTTACGTTTGCGAATAAAATGTAAGTTAAGACCAACTATCTTCGGGTAGTTGGTCTTTTTCGTCTAAGATTAAGATAAGGTAATCTTAAGGTTTTATGTGTTTGATGCTAAGAATTCCATGTTATGATAGGCTCATAGAACAAAAAGAAATTTTGAAGGAGGAATTCGTATGTGGAATAGAGCAGAGTTAAAAGGCAAAGCAAAATTCTCATTTAAAAGAAATTATTGGAAAAGTGTATTGATCAGTTTGCTGCTGACACTTATTGTAGGCGGAGGCGGAACAGGAGCAAGTTCTGCGGCAAGTTCATTCAGAAGCGGGATGGACAATGGATATCATAGTAGTCAGGATAGTGATTACAGTGATATTTACGATTATGATGAGTATGACTACGATGACTATGATGACTACGATGACTATGATGATTATGAGGGTTCCATTAATGATTTTAAACAGGGATTTAAGGAAGGTATGTCCGATTACAGTCCGGTGGGCTGGATGGCTACGCTTGCAATCTTTGGAATTACATTTATCATAATTTTTATATTGATCATGACGGCGGTTATACTTATAGATGTATTCATCTGTAATCCGGTTGAGGTTGGATGTAAACGCTATTTCCTGCGCAATTTGAACGAAAAGGCGCAGGTTGGAAACATTGGATACGCCTTTGATAATAATTATAAGAATATTACAAAGACAATGTTTTTCCGTGATCTGTATACTGTTCTGTGGACATTACTGTTGATCATTCCGGGTATTGTAAAGTCTTATGAGTATCAGATGATTCCGTATCTGTTAGCAGAGAATCCACAGATGACGAAGGAACAGGCTTTTGCAGAGAGTAAGCGCATGATGACAGGTCAGAAGTGGAGAGCTTTCGTGTTGGATCTGTCATTTATCGGCTGGAATATTTTATCCGCTTTGACACTTGGTATTCTCGGAATTTTCTATGTGCAGCCTTACATGGATGCGACGCATGCAGCATTGTATGAGGCTCTCCGTTACGGGAATCCATATGGAGCACCAAATTATTTCAATGGAATGCCAGGCGGCTACAATGGAGAATCAAATGGATTCAATGGAATGTCAGGCAGTTTTAATGGAGAATCAAATGGGTTCAACGGAATGCCGGGCGGCTACAATGGAGAATCAAATGGATCCAATGGAATGTCAGACAGTATCGTGGAGGATGTTCCGAGACAATAGGAGAGACTATGGGATACAAAATTTTGATCGCAGATGATGAGCCGGAGATTAGAGATCTTCTCCGGCTTTATCTTGAAAATGAACAATATGAAGTGATGGAAGCGGAGGATGGGCAGCAGGCACTCGATCTGCTTCGCAGCAGAAAACCGGATCTGTGTGTGCTTGACATCATGATGCCGAAGATGGATGGTTATCATGTATTGCAGGAATTGCGCAAGGAGAGCAATATTCCGGTATTGATTCTGTCTGCGAAGAATGCAGATTCGGAGAAGATCCTGGGTTTGAATCTCGGAGCGGATGATTATCTCTCCAAGCCTTTTAATCCGCTTGAGGCAGTGGCGCGTGTGAATTCGAACATTCGCCGCTTTTATGCATTAGGAACGCAGGATGTGGCGCGTGGCGAGATTACTGTGCGGGATCTGACACTGGATCCGGAATCATGTACGCTTAAGAAGGCGGGACAGGTAATTGAACTGACGTCGGTGGAATACCGGATCATGGAGCTTTTCATGCAGCATCCGGGCAAGGTATTTACGAAGCAGCAGATCTACGAGCAGGGCTGGGGGGAGACTTATATTGTTGCCGACAACAATATTATGGTCTGTATCAGCAAGCTTCGCGCGAAGCTGGATGAGGATCCGTCTGCATATATTCGCACGATCCGTGGTCTTGGATACCGGTTGGAGAAGTAGATGAAACGACAGGACAGCCTTGAATGGTTTCTGATTAAAAAGTTCATAGAAATCCTGCTTTTGGTAGGAATTACAGAATATTTTATAACGTTTGCATTGAACAAGTGGGTATTCCCACCCCTGTTGGAATATTTCTTCTCGTCTCGGGGATCAAACATCAATATTTCAAGTACAGAAGCTATATTTTTTGTATTTGCGATGCTGGTTGTATTATTGAGCAACGCTTTTACTGCGATGCTTCCGTCTCCGGTCAGAGAGACGGCACAGGGATTGGCAGAGCAGGTACAGAAGTGTCTTGCAGCAGTGCTGCCGTCTATGAACAAATCGACACCGATTTATCCGCTGGAGGGGCCAAAAGCACTTTTACTGTTTTTGGTATTTCTAGTGATTGCGCTATCGATTTTGCTTCCATACATATTAGGAGCAATCTGCTTTGCCAGAATTACAATCCACGAGTTTCGTGTAATCCAGCAGGAATGGGAAGCCCAGCAGAAAGAGTTTGACCGCAAGAGGAATCTGATGTTGTCCGATATCGCGCATGATCTGCGCACACCGATGACAACCGTAAGCGGGTATGCAAATGCGCTGGCGGATGGAATGGTGCGGGATCCGCAGCAACAGGCGGCGTATCTTGATGCGATTCAGAGGAAGTCGCATAGGATGAACGATCTGATCAACTTATTGTTTGAATATGTAAAGCTGGACAGTGAGGGATTCTCGCTGGACAGAAAGCCGCATGATCTGTGTGAGATCGCAAGAGAAAATGCGGCACTCATCTATTCAGATGTTGAGGATGCAGGGATGACATTGGATGTGGAGATTCCGGATGAACCGATCATGGTTTCGGTGGATGAGGTACAGATTTCCCGTGTGGTCACAAACCTTTTGACGAATGCGATGCGTCACAATGATCAGGGGATACGCATCATGCTATGCCTTTTCCGGCAGGAAGGCGTGATCCATCTGATGGTTGCAGACAGCGGATCGGTCATTCCTAAGGATCTTGAGGAGCACCTGTTTGAACCCTTCGCGAGAGGGGATGCGTCGAGAAAAAGCAGCGGTGGAAGCGGACTTGGCTTATCGATTGCAAAGAAGGTGGTGGAGATGCACGGTTGGAGGATGAAACTGGTGCAGCAGCCACAGATTCAGCATTATCCGTTTGTTGCAAAATACGCGAAAGCGTTTTTGATCCAGATAAAAGAATAAGCTTGTAGTTTGACAGGACATTGGGTACAATGAATTTATATGAAGGAGGGAGAACCATGTTGACATTGTTTGGAATCGATCCGTGGATCGCATTATGGGTAATTCTTCTGGTTGGTTTTGTGATTGGAGAATTGGTTACGGTAAGCCTTACGAGCATCTGGTTTGCGGCAGGATCGCTGATTGCGCTGCTTGCAGCAGTCATCGGTCTGAATCCGGTGGTGCAGATCATCGTGTTTCTGCTGGTTTCATTGTGTATGCTTGCAGCGACAAGACCTTGGGCGAATAAGTACATCAATTCGAGAACACAGAGCACGAACGCTGACCGCATTATCGGAGAATCGATACGGATCGCGGAGCGTGTAAGTAACCTTGATCAGACCGGTATGGCGGTCGTTCACGGACAGGAGTGGACGGTGCGCACCCGTGATGATAATGTGACCATTGAAGCAGGGGAACTCGCAAGAGTCCTCGAAATCAGTGGCGTAAAATTAATTGTAGAAAAGGAATAAGGAGGAAATGAAACTATGGGTCCATTGATTGCAGGAATTGTAATTATCGTACTGATTCTTCTGGTACTTGTTAATTGCATCAAGATCGTGCCGCAGGCACATGCAATGGTAATTGAGCGTTTGGGAGGATATCTGACAACATGGTCAGTTGGTCTTCACTTCAAAGTTCCGTTTATTGACCGTATCGCTAGAAAGGTACTGTTAAAGGAGCAGGTTGTAGACTTCCCGCCGCAGCCGGTTATCACGAAGGATAACGTAACCATGCAGATTGATACCGTCGTATATTTCCAGATTACGGATCCGAAGCTTTATGCTTACGGCGTTGAGAATCCGATTATGGCGATTGAAAATCTGACTGCAACCACACTTCGTAACATTATCGGTGATCTCGAACTTGATGAGACACTGACATCCCGCGAGACCATCAATACCAAGATGCGTGCGACACTTGATGTTGCAACGGATCCTTGGGGAATCAAGGTTAACCGTGTTGAGTTAAAGAATATTATCCCACCGAAGGCTATCCAGGATGCAATGGAGAAGCAGATGAAGGCAGAGCGTGAGCGTCGTGAGGCGATTCTCCGTGCAGAAGGTGAGAAGAAATCTACAATCCTTGTTGCGGAAGGTAATAAGGAATCTGCGATTCTCGATGCAGAGGCTGAGAAGCAGGCCGCAATCCTTCGCGCTGAGGCAAAGAAGGAGGCAACCGTTAAGGAAGCCGAAGGTCAGGCAGAAGCAATCCTTAAGATCCAGCAGGCCAACGCAGACGGTCTTCGTATGTTAAAGGAGTCTGCTCCGGATTCAGCCGTATTACAGCTGAAGAGCCTTGAGGCATTCGCCAAGGCGGCTGACGGTAAGGCTACCAAGATTATTATCCCATCTGAGATTCAGGGACTTGCAGGCTTAAGCAAATCGGTTGTTGAGATTGCAAAAGAGAACTAAAGAATAGATATTGTAGTTGATTTATGGAACTGCCCTATGTATTGTGGGGCAGTTCTTTTTTTAATCATAGGAAATCCTTCCCTATGATTAAAAACGCTCCGCGGGGATGCGCGGCAAGCGCACACTTTTTTATTGATATCTTTTACCGCTTTGCAAAAAGGCTTTATTTGAAGGCCCAAAAATGGTATACTAAAAGACAAATATGCATTTGTGGTGTTCAAGAAGAACAGGAGTATGAAATGAAATCACGAATTCGATTTAAGGGTAAGTTAAAGGCTTATCTGTGTTGGCCGCTTTTGTTGGCGATTCCTCTCGCTTTGGCGGATATCGGACTGTATTTTTATGATGTCACGACCGGAGCGGTATTGTCAGGATTTCTTGTGATCTACCTTGTGGTGGAGATCAGTCTGTACAATCGCAATAAGCCGCGCCTGACCAATGAGATTATTAACTTTGCCACGCAATATGCGACGGTGCAGAAGCGGCTTCTCAATGAGTTTGAGATTCCGTATGCGCTGCTGGATTATTCCGGTAAGATTTTGTGGGTGAACGAGCAGTTCTCGGAACTGACCAATGTGGATCGCAATTATCATAAGTCGATCACAACGCTTTTTTCCACAATCACAAGGGAATTCTTACAGAAGCATGAGGGACCGCAGAATGTGCATTTGAAGATGCAGAACAGAGAATTCCGTGTATCTTTGAACCGTATCTATTTTGACGATATCATGGATCAGAGTGAGTCGATCGAGATGGATGAGGCCGAGGAATTTCTGACCGCATTGTATCTGTTTGATGAGACGGAACTGAACCGTTATAAGCAGGAGAACAGAGAGCAGAAGCAGGTTGCGGGGCTGATCTATATTGACAATTACGATGAGGCGCTTGACAGTATCGAAGATGTTAAGAGATCGCTTTTGATTGCTTTGGTGGATCGTAAGGTAAACCAGTACTTCTCTAAGATGGATGCTTTGGTCCGCAAGATTGAGAAGGATAAGTATTTTGTTGTATTTAAATATAAATATCTGCAGCAGATGATGGACGATCGTTTCAGCATCCTTGAGGATGTCAAGACGGTGAAGGTCGGAAATGAGATGGCGGTCACGCTGAGTATCGGAATCGGTATTAAGGGATCTTCTTATAATGAGAGTTATGAGCAGGCGCGTGCTGCGATCGATCTTGCACTTGGACGAGGCGGTGATCAGGTCGTTGTCAAAGATGGCGAAGATATCGCATACTTTGGTGGTAAAGCCAAACAGGTGGAACGTAATACCAGAGTTAAGGCGAGAGTTAAGGCACATGCACTGCATGAGATCATTGAGAGCCGCGAGAATGTTATTATTATGGGACATTCCCTGACAGATGTCGATTCGCTCGGTGCCGGAATTGGAATTTTCTGTGCGGCGAGAGTGCTTGGAAAGAAAGCGCAGATCGTGATCAATGAGCCGACCAGCTCGATCCGTCCGCTGATGGAATGCTTTTCTCCGGAGAAGGGCTATCCGGATGATATGTTTATCAACAGCAATCAGGCGCTTGAGATGGTCAGCCGTAACACGCTGGTCATGGTCGTTGATACGAACCGCCCGAGTTATACCGAGTGTCCGGAGCTTCTGACGCACACGGACACGATCGTCGTATTTGATCATCACAGACAGAGCAGTGAGGTTATTGAGAATCCGATTCTGTCTTATATTGAGCCATATGCCTCTTCTGCCTGCGAGATGGTTGCGGAAGTATTACAGTACTTCCAGGATGGATTCAAGCTTTCCGCTGCGGAAGCAGATTGTATTTATGCCGGAATACTGATCGACACGAACAACTTTATGACGAAGACCGGTGTCCGCACCTTTGAGGCGGCAGCTTATCTGAAGCGTTCCGGCGCGGAGGTAACCCGTGTCAGAAAGATGCTTCGTAACGATATGTCATGTTATAAGGCGCGTGCAGAAGCGGTACGCCACGCGGAAGTATACCGCGGTGCATTTGCGATCTCGGTTTGTCCGAGTGAGAATGTGGAAAGCCCGACGATCGTCGGCGCACAGGCGGCAAATGAGTTGCTTAATATTATTGGAATTAAGGCATCCTTCGTACTTACCGAGTATGCGGGCAAGATTTATATCAGTTCACGATCCATCGATGAGATCAATGTGCAGCTGATCATGGAGCGGCTGGGCGGCGGTGGTCACCTGAATGTAGCGGGTGCGCAGCTTACCGGATATACGATCGTTCAGGCGAAGCATGCGATCATGGAGACGCTGGACGAGATGCTGGAAAAAGGAGATATACAGGAATGAAAGTAATTTTATTGGAAGATGTGAAATCATTAGGAAAAAAGGGCGATATCGTCAACGTAAGTGACGGATATGCCCGCAATGCTATCTTACCGAAGAAGCTTGGAATCGAGGCAACGAGCAAGAATTTAAATGATCTGAAGCTGCAGAACCAGCATGCGGATAAAGTTGCTGCAGAGAATCTTGAAAATGCAAAAGAACTTGCCAAGACGGTAGAGAAACAGAAAGTTGTTGTAAAGATTAAAGCCGGAGAAGGCGGAAAAATCTTTGGTTCGGTTTCAACAAAAGAGATCGCACAGGCAGCGAAGGAGCAGACAGGGCTGGAACTGGATAAGAAGAAGATGCATCTGCCGGATGGAATCAAAGCACTCGGAACATATGAGGTTCCGGTAAAGCTTCATCCGCAGGTTACCGCAAAGCTTACCGTTCAGGTTGTTGAGGGATAGGAGGAAGTCGCTTGGAGGAGACATTGATCAAGCGGATCATGCCGAACAGTCTCGAAGCCGAGCAGTCGGTTGTCGGCTCCATGATCATGGACAAGGATGCAATCGTGACTGCGATGGAGATGCTTCTTAAGGAAGATTTCTACCATCAGCAGTACGGAATCATCTTTGATGCGATGGTTGAGCTGTACAGTGAGGGACAGCCGGTCGATCTAGTTACGCTGCAGAATAAGCTTAAGGAGAAGGATGTACCGAAGGAAGTCTCAAGCCTTGAGTTTGTCGGAGAACTGGTGCGTGCCGTTCCGACATCCGCCAATGTAAAATACTATTGTAATATCGTCAAGGAAAATGCGATGAAGCGCAAGCTGATCCGTGTTACCGAGGATATCGAGAATGAGTGCTACGCTGGCAAGGAATCGTTAGAAAGCGTGCTTGACAAGACGGAGCACGATGTGTTTGCACTGTTGTCGAGCCGTACCGGAGGCGAGTATGTGCCGATCCGGCAGGTCGTAATGAATGCTTTGGAGAAAATCGAGAAAGCATCGCAGCAGTCCGGAACGGTAACCGGTATTCCAACCGGATTTATCGACCTTGATTATAGGACCGCCGGACTTCAGCCGTCCGATCTGGTTCTGGTTGCCGCCCGTCCTTCCATGGGCAAGACGGCGTTTGTCTTAAATATTGCGCAGTATGTTGCGTTTCACGAAAATCTGTGTACCGCGATTTTCTCTCTCGAGATGTCGAAAGAACAGCTCGTTAACCGTCTGTTCTCCCTCGAATCGCGCGTCGATGCACAGGCACTCCGTACCGGTAATCTCTCCGATGCGGACTGGGAAAAGCTGGTCGAAGGTGCCGGAATCATCGGAGATTCCGAGCTTATCATCGATGACACGCCGGGTATCAGCATTTCCGAGCTTCGAAGTAAGTGCCGAAAGTATAAGCTGGAGCATGACTTAAAGCTGGTCATCATCGACTACTTACAGTTGATGACCGGATCCGGAAGGAGCACGGACAGCCGTCAGCAGGAGATTTCTGATATTTCCCGTTCTCTGAAGGCACTTGCCCGAGAACTCAGCGTTCCGGTAGTTGCACTCTCGCAGCTTTCCCGAGCCGTAGAGCAGAGACCGGATCACCGTCCGATGCTTTCTGACCTCCGAGAGTCCGGAGCCATCGAGCAGGATGCCGATGTGGTAATGTTCATCTATCGTGACGATTACTACAACAAGGATACCGAACTCAAGGGAATTTCCGAGATCATTATCGCTAAGCAGCGTAACGGTCCGATCGGAACCGTCAATCTTGCATGGCTGCCGGAGTACACCAAGTTTGCAAACCTGGAACACTAAGAGTGGTTATACAGAAAATGAAAAGGAAACAGTTTTTGCATGGATGCATGTGGAGGCTGTTTCTTTTTATGTACGGCTTGTAAATTAGTAACATACGGTTTAGTAAACCATATGTTACTAATTTGCGTTAAAGTGGTAAAGTAAGTGCTTTAAATGGGACATTCTCATCATAGTGGATTGCGTTTTGCCTTGCTTCAAAGTATGCTGAGTGCATCAGAGATGCTAAGTTTTTTGCAAAATCGAATACGAGCATCCGTTTTAATGTAGGAAAGTGATTGGCAGATATTAAGAAAGAGAGGGGATAATCACTATGGACAAAGAGAAAACCGGAAAGATGATAAGGCAGGCGCGGATCGACAAGGGGTACACACAGAGTGAACTTGGCGATATGATCGGCGTATCGAATAAAGCAATATCCAGATGGGAGAATGGTGAGACGTTTCCGGATATCGGTGTGATCGAGCCATTGGCACAGATGCTTGAGCTGCGGATTCAGGATATTATCACCGGGACAAAAGACAGTGATCAGGATACCGCAATCATAGAAGTCGTGCGTGTTGCCAAGATGCAGGGCAAGGAAAAAATGCGAAAGCTTCTCGAAAACGGAGTCGCGATCGTAATGTTGTGTTATCTGCTTATTAAAGGAGGTCTTGCTTTTCGGGGAAATGTAATAGATAGCATGACTTATGTGGAACTTGCCGTTGTACTGATCCTGTTGACAGCGAAATATATAATGGATCATCGAACGAAAGTTGTGGGATCTGATCGTTTTGGAAAGTGGATGGTTGCAATCAGTATCATGTCCGGGGTGTATATGATCGCCGGAATGTTTATCAATACCATGATGATCAGCCGGGGACAGATGCCTTTTCATATGCAGCAATCCTCGGTCGGATGGTATCTGGAGGGGCGGCTGATTGTTGTGTTTGCAATTAGCATAGCGATTTTGGTTGTGGATTTTGTACGGAGAACCAGATGTGCGGCACCGCTTGTTCATATGGGAACTTATCTGACAGTTGCCAATGTTTATCTGACCTATGTGTATAGCGACATGTTGCATCGTCTGGAGCGCATGGAATTTTTTGTGAACCGGCTTGTTGCCGGAACCCTGATCGTGCTGGGCTTGACAGCCCTTTCATTCATTATCTGTGCAAAAACTTACGATTCTCTTAAGAAAAAGCAGAATGCTTAAGAACACATGCGCGTGCATCAAATTAAATACATTTGGCTGATGTGGAACTGGCGGAAAGCATAAATAGTTGCTAATAATGAGAAAATAAGATATAATATTGAAGTTAGTTTACTTAAGGGGAAAGGAGAATAACATTGAACGAAAAACAAGAGTTTAAGCCGTATATTGCGCCAGAAAAAGTTACCCCTGAACTTACAGTAACATCCATTATTATGGGAGTCCTTCTGGCAGTTGTATTCGGTGCAGCAAACGCGTATCTGGGATTGCGCGTTGGTATGACGGTATCCGCATCTATTCCGGCAGCCGTTATTTCTATGGGTGTCATTCGAGTGATTATGAAAAAGAACTCCATTTTGGAGAGCAACCTGGTACAGACCATCGGTTCCGCTGGTGAATCTCTGGCAGCAGGTGCGATCTTTACACTTCCTGCTTTGTTCTTATGGGCAGCAGAAGGCAAAATGGACAAGCCTAGTATTCTTGAGATTACGGTTATTGCATTAATCGGTGGTCTTCTCGGTGTGCTTTTCATGGTGCCACTTCGTAATGCGCTGATCGTAAGAGAGCATGGAGTGCTTCCATATCCGGAAGGAACTGCATGTGCAGAGGTACTTTTAGCCGGTGAAGAGGGAGGAGCAAATGCTTCAACTGTATTCGCAGGACTGGGTATCGCAGGCGCGTTCAAATTCATCATCGATGGTTTGAAACTTGTTCCAAGTGAAATTAATATCCGCGTAAAGGGATATGCAGGTGAAATCGGAACACAGATTTATCCGGCTGTAATGAGTGTCGGTTACATTTGTGGACCTAGAATTTCTTCTTATATGTTCGCCGGTGGTATCATCAGCTGGTTAGTATTGATTCCGGCAATCGTATTATTTGGATCGGATCTTACACTTTATCCTGGTACAGCTCCAATTGGCGAGATGTTTGCTAGCGGTGGAGCAAGTGCTATCTGGGGAAGTTATATTCGTTATATCGGTGCGGGTGCACTCGCAGCTGGAGGTATCATCAGTCTGATCAAGTCATTGCCACTTATTGTACGTACGTTCCGTGATGCATTAAAGAGCATGAATGGAACAAAAGAGGGTGGAAATGTTCGTACCAATCAGGATCTGAACATGAAAATCATCCTTGTAGCAATTGCAATTCTGACCATCCTTGTATGGTTACTTCCACAGATTCCAGTTTCATTACTGGGTGCAGTGATCGTAGTTATTTTCGGATTTTTCTTCGCAACTGTTTCTTCAAGAATGGTTGGTTTAGTAGGAAGTTCCAATAACCCGGTTTCCGGTATGGCAATTGCAACACTTTTGATTGCAACGATTATTCTGAAGGCAACTGGTGATTCCGGTATCCACGGAATGCAGGGAGCGATCGCTATCGGTTCTATCATCTGTATTGTAGCAGCTATTGCTGGTGATACGTCACAGGATTTGAAGACCGGTTATCTGCTTGGTGCAACACCAAAGAAGCAGCAGATCGGTGAGATCATCGGTGTTATCGCAGCAGGTCTTGCAATCAGTGGTGTACTGTATCTGTTAGATTCTGCATGGGGATTCGGTACCGAGCAGCTTGGTGCTCCACAGGCAATGCTGATGAAAATGATCATCGAGGGTGTTATGAACAACAACCTTCCATGGGCATTGGTATTCATCGGTGTATTCCTTGCTATCGCAGCAGAAGTTGTTGGAATTCCGGTACTTCCATTCGCAATTGGTGTATACCTTCCAGTACAGCTGAACGCATGCATCATGGTTGGTGGACTTATCCGTCTTGGCTTTGAGAAGTCTAAGAAGGAGAAGAAAGACAAGGAGCGTATGATCAGCGATGGTATGCTATACTGCTCAGGTATGATCGCAGGTGAAGGTATTGTTGGTATCCTTCTTGCCGTATTTGCTGTATTTAAGATTAACGAGGTTATCGACTTGTCCGGAAAGCTCAACCTTTCTGAGCCGGTAGCTACAATCGGAAGTCTGGTTGTATTTGCACTGATTATTCTTTTGGTACTGAAATTTTCTTTTTGGAAGAAGAAAAAAGAAAGTAAATAGAGATGAAGAAAAAAACAAACAAAGATCAACAGGAAAATTATCTGGAAAGAAAACCAAAGCGTCATGAAGCCATTGCATGGGCGAAGGACGAAAAAGGAATCGTTACACTGGATATCGAAAATACCGGCTTTTTCAACCGGCTGGCACAGAAATTTTTCCACAAGCCAAAGGTTACGCACATTCACCTTGACGAAATGGGAAGTTTTGTCTGGCCAATCATGGATGGTGAGAAAGACATCATCGCCATTGGCAAAGAAGTGGAGGAGCAGTTCGGAGAGAAAGCCAATCCATTGTACGAAAGACTGGCAAAATTCTTTCAGGTACTTGACAGTTATCATTTTATTACCTGGAATTAGGAATATGTGCGCATGCATCAAATTAAATACATTTGGCTGACCTCTTGAACTTATGAAGGGTTTGTACTAAAATAGCTTTAAACCTATAAGGTGAATAATGATCATTATTTAAGGAGGATTCAATTATGGCATACGTAATTTCTGATTCATGCGTTAGCTGTGGTACATGTGCAGGCGAGTGTCCTGTAGGAGCAATCTCTGCAGGTGCTTCTCAGTACGAGATCGACGGATCTGCTTGTGTAGATTGTGGTACATGTGCAGGTGTTTGCCCAACTGGAGCTATCTCTCAGGGCTAATCACAGTTACATACAAGTAAACGAAAAACTGTCTCACTCGGTGAGGCAGTTTTTTTGTACATAAAAAAGGAACTGTAAAAGTTCCCTTTTAAGATGGATGTATATAAAATGGATAGGAATTAGATAAATCCGAAATGTTCCAGTGCTGCGGCGATTCCGCCCTCACTGGATTTTTTTGTAACATAAGAAACCTGTTTCTTTAGAGATTCCGGATCAGCATTGCCCATCGCGACACTGTTCGGAACGTAGGTTAGCATTGGCAGATCGTTGTTGCTGTCGCCGAAGACGTAAGCATCTTCCTTGGTGAGTCCGTAGTGATCTAAGACGTACTGCAGACCGGTTGCTTTCGTATAGCCGATCGGTACAAACTCGCGGAATAAACCGCCGCGGTCAATACAGTCAAAGAATTGGTCGCTCACTTTGCGGAATTCCGTAAGTTGTGCTTCGTCGCGTATCCAGGTGACAAATTTATCGCAGCGAAAATTTGGTGCTGTCCAAGGATCAAATACTTCAAAGCCTTTTTCTAAATTTTCTTCCTGCAGCTTGAGAGCGTCTGGATCATGAATTGGGCGGGAAATGTCAAATATTGTGGAATCACAGGATTCAAATACAATATCCATATCGACTTCTTTTGCCTTCTTGAGCAGCTGCATGGTTGTTTCGTGGGATTGCGTTACATGCATCAGTTGCCTGGTGTCACAGTAGATATCCGTTCCGCAGCCGCATACGAATCCGTCAAATCCGATCGACTGAAAACGTTCTTCCAGGTTGTGAAAACAGCGCCCGGTATTGATAAACATTAAGTTGCCGTTGGCACGCGCTGCGCGGATCGCATTGACCGCGCTTGCCGGGATCGAACCGTCGATCTCCGAAGTTAAAGTTCCATCTACATCAAAAAAAGCGATTTTTCTCATAAAGTTTTCCTCGTATTCAAGTTATGCCAATCACATTCATAATAATGTGATGCTTCGTGCATTTATTTAAATTATTGTAACTGTTCAGAGCCAACCTCCAAAATGCTACGCATTTCGTCGGTGTGGCGTATCCGCCAAATAAAATTTCAAAAACAGTCTTAAAAATGCAAGCATTTTACACCTGTTTTATGAAATTTTGCTTGGCTCTGAACAGTTACAAATTATTAAGTTTGCAGAAACGATTGCATTGTATAACATTTTTCCGGGACTTGCAAGCGGTCTTTACAGTAAACGAAGAGGTGGATATAATGTAGAGTATATATGGAAAGAAAATGGAAATGTGCAATCATTCTGATGGGAACAAACCGGAGCAGGTTGCAATCAGCGAAGGCACAGTAGAAAAAGGAACAAAAATGAAGGGAAATGAACAATTAAAACAGATGCTTCCGGGACTCACGGATGAGATGCCGGAATGCTTTAAAAGAATTGCGGAACTGCTTGACTACGGTGCGTTTGAACTGTGTGAGCAACACGGTAAAGACGGAGCGACGCAGTACGTGATTCCTTATATTTTAAATGATGCGGTGGAGTGCTATCTGGAGGTGCAGGATGCGTCGTTACAGGGAGAATATGTGGAAGATGCACCGGTGACAAGTGCTGAGCTTTTGACGGAATCGGCTCGTTACGGACTGGTGATGCACCAGGGAGAGGAGAATGTGTGCACGCTTTGGTTCCGAAATCTGCGGGAACATACGGCATGTTACCGTTATCATGAGATCGGCCACTTCTGGATGAAGGGACAGGAGCAGTGGCGCCAGCTGGTATACATGATCGGCACGATTGCAGATAAGTACCGGTACATGGGGGAGAAATATTGCAACAAGACAGAATGTGAATTGCAAAGTCTCATTTATTTTTCGCCGTTCCGAGACTGGTCACCGATCGAGGATCCGCTTGCGTGGCATTTTCCGTTGCGGGAGGAAGGGCTTGATGCCATGGAGCGCGTGGCGCTCAAAGTGGGGGATACGATGTATGCGCAGATGATTCGGCTGTACCGCCTTTTCCCGACGGAGCGGCTGGAGAAGATTTTAAGCAAGGCGCTTCGCTCGCCGAAGCGTGAGAAAATCTATCATGATCTGTATGAGCAGGTGGTAAAGGCATCGAAACCTTACCCGGCGCGTGATTATGGAAAGCAGACCAATGCGTCGATGCAGCACAAGCGTCACGAAGTAGAGAAGGAGATGCTAAAGCGTGGATACGAAGGACATTATCCGGAGTATACGAAGAAGCATGAATATGTGGTTGTGACGGAGGAGCATCCGTTCACGCTGCTTGAATGGGAAGATTACACATTTCACCAGCAGCTGATGATCTCGAAGAATCCGGGCAGGAAGCCGCGCCGGAACGCAGGCTTTTTCCGAGGAATCGGGCGAAGCGGCAGAATCGTGGAATGGGAAGATTTTCGAAAGGAATTGAAAAAATAGAGAGGATGGTGTTCAATATGAGAATTACGATAGGAAGACAGTGTGGCTGCAACGGCGATCCGGTTGGTGAGAAACTAGCGGAACGGCTGGGACTTACATTATACAATAAGAAAACGATTCAGGCGTTAGCGGACGAGAACGGTGTCTATGAGCGTTACCCGAATTTCTTCGGGGAAAAAGAGGCTGATCCGTTTCTGGCTGCGATGGTAAAAGGGGAGCAGAACGAGACGATCCGGCAGACTCCGAGGAAGGCACTTCAGGCGACGATCGGGGATGAACCGTGCGTTATCATCGGACGATGCGGAAATTATGTGTATGGTCAGGAACCGGATACCGTGACAGTTTTCCTGTGCGGCGATAAGAAAGTGCGCGTGCAGACGATCATGGAGAAACATGGCTGCCCGGAGATGAAGGCAAAGCAGCTCGTGGAGAAAACAGATGCGAGACGCAGGGCATACCATGAGTATTACTGCAATCAGGCTTGGGGGGAAGCTGCAAATTACAACCTCTGCCTCGACGAATCCGTGCTTGGCGTGGACGGTGTGGTGGAGATGATCTGCAAGTATGTGGAACTGACAAAGCAGCGATAGGCAAGTTGGAAGAGTTGAATTCCGTATAAACAGTTGCGATGAGGGATGAGAATGGTTCGAATTAAGGATGTGGCGGAGGCGGTCGGCGTCAGTACCGCGACGGTATCGAATGTGATCAATGGTAAGGATCAGCGCGTTTCGGGAGAGGTGCGTGAGCGGATCCAAAAGGCACTCGACGAGATGGGATATGTGCGCAACCGTTCAGCGATGATGCTGGCACAGACAAATTCCAATATGATTGGGGTGGTGATCCCGGAGAGGCCGGGTATGAAGGTTACGATGGAGGATCCATATTACAGCGCTTTGGTCGGAAATCTGGAGGCGGAGATCCGTGCGCATGACTGTTATATGTATCTGATCGTGCAGCAGAGTGAGGAAGAAGTATTAAAGCAGGCAATCGCGTGGAATCTCGAGGGCTTGATCGTGTGTAACGTGGCAGAGAGTCAGCTGAAGAGCCTGTGTGAGAAATACCGGAAAGGTGTTGTTTCGATCGATACTTATCTGAATCGCAAGTCGAATTTCGTGAATATCGCGACAGACGATTTCGGCGGTGGTTACAAGATGGGAAAATATCTGATCAGCCAGGGGCATACGAAGATTGCGATGCTTGCGGACAATGATCTGGATATTGATCATTATCGTTGGATGGGATTGCAGCGTGCGATGGAAGAAGCAGGACTTGAGACGACGGAGAAGGATCATTATATTTTCTCTACGTCAGAGGCAGTAAGAGAACTCGAATTGCAGCAGTGGCTGCCGGAATTTGAGAATTATACGGCGCTTTTTGTTGCATCCGATCTGTATGCGCTCGAGGTCAGCGCATTCTTACAAAGTCATGGTATACGGATTCCGGAGGATATCTCAATTGCCGGATTTGATGATCTCATATACGCGCGGCTGGCGCGCCCAAAATTGACAACGATAAATCAGAACATCGGGAAAAAGGCACAGATGGCGGTGGAGGCGTTACTCGCTTTACGCGATAAAAATGCAGAGCAGGTGGCACAGGAGCCGCATGTTCTTCCGGTTAAACTGGTGGAGCGGGAGTCGGTGAGTCGAATTTTACATTAAGAAATGTAAATAAAAGATACAATATAAGGGCGCGAATGCAATCATGCACAAAATGAAAGAGGTGTTTTGTGCATGATCATGGTTATGCGCTTAACCATTGACACAGGCGGTATGTCTGTGTTAATTTTTATTTAGAAGTTAACCGCATAACTAAAAGGAAAGGGAGAGTACTTTATGAAGAAAGCATGGTGGAAAGAATCCGTTGTCTATCAGATTTATCCGAGAAGTTTTATGGATTCGAACGGAGATGGAATCGGAGATCTGAACGGAATTACAGAGAAATTGGATTATCTGAAGGAGCTTGGTATTGATGTTATCTGGCTTTCGCCGGTATACCAGTCACCGAATGATGACAATGGATATGACATTAGTGATTATCAGGCGATTATGACAGAGTTCGGAACAATGGAAGACTACGACCGGATGCTTGCAAGAGCGCACGAACTTGGTATCAAGATCATGATGGATTTGGTTGTCAATCATACATCCGATGAACATGCGTGGTTTGTGGAGAGCCGCAAGAGTGTGGATAATCCTTATCGTGATTTCTATATCTGGCGTCCGGGTAAAGCCGACGGAAGCGAGCCGAATAACTGGGGATCGATCTTCAGCGGTTCTGCATGGAAGTATGATCCGCAGACAGATATGTATTATCTGCATCTGTTTTCCAAGAAGCAGCCGGATCTTAATTGGGACAATCCGAAGGTACGTGACGCTGTCTTTGATATGATGAACTGGTGGTGTGAAAAAGGCATTGACGGCTTCCGTATGGATGTGATCAGTCTGATTTCAAAGCCTGAGGGACTTCCGGATGGCCAGGCAGGAGAAAATGGATATGGTGACAGTGGCTGTGCAAATGGTCCGCACGTGCATGAATATCTGCAGGAAATGAACCGTAAGGTGCTGTCAAAGTATGACCTGATCACGGTCGGTGAGGCAGCGGGCGTTACCTTAGAGGAAGCGAAGAAATATGCAAATGCGGATGGAAGTGAATTAAATATGGTATTCCAGTTTGAACATACCGGCGCAGGAAAGGATGCACACAACCGTTATGGAAAATGGGATTCTGACAAAATGCCGCTTCCGGAATGGAAGGCAACATTGTCCAAGTGGCAGACGGGACTTGCGGGCAAGGCATGGAACAGCCTGTATCTGTCCAACCACGATCAGCCGCGCAGCGTTTCCCGCTATGGAAATGACAGCAGAGAATACCGTGAAGTTTCGGCAAAGATGCTTGCGACCTGTCTTCATATGATGCAGGGAACTCCTTATGTATATCAGGGTGAAGAGCTTGGAATGACAAACGTGTATTTTGATAAGCTGGAAGATTACCGGGATGTAGAGAGCTTTAATGCATACAAGGAAATGACCGAGACCTTTGGAGTTTCCCATGAGGAGATGATGGGTTACCTCAAGAAGATCGGGCGCGACAATGCGCGCACACCGATGCAGTGGGATGACAGTGAAAATGCAGGATTTACGACGGGAACGCCTTGGATCCGCGTGAATCCGAACTATTTAGAGATTAACGCGAAGCAGCAGGTTGGTAATCCGGATTCCGTATTTTCTTATTATAAGGAACTGATCCGTCTGCGCCACGAGAATGAAGTGATTGTATACGGTGATTACGAACTGCTTGAGCCGGACAACGAAGAGCTTTTCATTTATACAAGAACCCTTGGTAATGAGAAGCTGATGGTGCTGTGTAACTTTACGGATCACGATGTAGCAATCCCTGCAGCTGTTATGGCACAGATCCCAGAGGACGCACCAATCATGATCAGTAATTATGTGGGAAATATGCCGGCAGTACTCCGCCCGTATGAAGCGACGGTAAGACAGATCAAAAAGTAGGAAGGAAGATTGTACTTTCGCAGCGGCGAAGAAGCCGTGTGGGATAATTAGAAGATACGCAGGAGGATAGATAGATGAAGAAAAAATGGTGGATGGGAAAGGTTGCATACCAGATCTGGCCGAAAAGCTTTGCGGATAGCAATGGAGACGGAATCGGTGATCTTGAAGGCATCATCGGAAAGCTCGATTACCTGAAGGATCTTGGAATCGATATTATCTGGATTTCGCCGGTATACAAGTCCCCACTTGTGGATCAGGGATACGACATCTCCGATTACTATGATATCAATCCGCTTTTTGGTGATCTGGAAACGATGGACCGCCTGCTTGCAGAGGCCAAAAAGCGTGATATGTACATCGTCATGGATCTGGTTGTCAACCACTGCTCCGATGAGCATGAGTGGTTCAAGAAGGCATGTGCCGATCCGGACGGAGAGTACGGAAAATATTTCTATATTGCGGAGAAGAAAGACGGAAAGCTGCCATGTAACTGGCGTTCCTACTTCGGAGGAAGCGTCTGGGAGCCGATTCCGGGAACCGATAAATATTATTTTCATGCTTTTCATAAGAAGCAGCCGGATCTCAATTGGGAGAATCCAAAAGTCCGCCAGGAAGTTTATAAGATGATGAACTGGTGGTTTGAGCGCGGTATCGCCGGATTCCGTATCGATGCAATCATCAACATCAAGAAAAAGCTTCCGTTCTGTGATTATGAGCCGGACCGTGATGACGGAATGGTTTCGATCGTTCGTATGCTTGAGGATGCCGAGGGAATCGGCGAATTCTTAGAGGAGATGAAGCATGAGACATTTGATAAGTATGATGCCTTTACCGTAGGAGAAGTATTTAACGAGAAGGACTCCGAGCTTCGTGAGTTCATCGGAGAGGATGGACATTTTTCATCGAAATTTGATTTCGCACCGGAGATGTGTGGAAAAGGCGGCGCATGGTATGAGCATGAGAGTGTAACACCGGAGATGTACAAGAATGCAATCTTTGACAGTCAGCTTCGTGTGGCAGACATCGGTTTCCTTTCCAATATCATTGAAAATCATGATGAGCCGCGTGGCGTATGCCGTTATATTCCGGAGGGAGATTTAAACGATACAAGTAAGAAGGCGTTGGCGGCCGTATACTTCTTCCTGCGCGGAATCCCGTTCATCTATCAGGGACAGGAGATCGGAATGGAAAACTGCCCATTTGAGAGCATCGATCAGCTTGATGACATCAGCTCAAAGGATGAGTATAAGGTGTGCCGCGATGCAGGCTATTCCGAGGAAGAAAGCATGAAGCTGCTTCGCGTTTACAGCCGTGAAAATGCGCGTACTCCGGTACAGTGGAGTGATGCGGAAAATGCCGGATTCTCCACGCATAAGCCTTGGATGCTTGTCAATCCGAATTACAAGGAAATCAATCTTGCAAAGCAAAAAGATGATAGAAACTCGGTTTACGCATTTTATAAGAAGATGATTGCGCTCTACAAAGATCCGGCTTACCATGAGACTCTGACATTCGGCCGCTTTGAGCCGTATGCGCGTGAGACGAAGAATCTGATTGCATACTTCCGCAAGGGAGAGGGACAGACATTGCTTGTTCTTGCAAATTTCCAGAACGAGCCGCAGACGGTTATGCTTCCGGAAGCCGCTGGCAATGTGATTCTCAACAACTGCGAGCGTGTGGATCTGGATGATAACGGATGCATCACACTGGGCGGATATCAGGCAGTGATTATTGAACTGTAAAAAGTATAAAAATACCGAACCATTTGAAAAAGAATTTGATTTCTTAGGAACAAAATGGTTCGGTATTTTGTTGTTATGGATGCAATTTTACATTTTTGGAATCTTAGATTCCGGTTCTTATTTTAGCCTACTGCGTCTATTTTGTGAGGAAAGAGAGTCCTTATACACCAACCACTTCCGTCACTTTCGAAACGGGAATCGGTCAGTTCGCCGATATCGTCCGGTGACACATAATACTTTCCGTCAATCTTGTAGCAAGGGATCCCAACGACTTCGCCATCCCACACGATACTCGTGGCAGGGACAGTTACTTTATGCTTTTTACCGTTACCTTTTTTCAGAGATGCGGCTTTTCCCTTATATGCCGTCATACTGTTGATGATCATTGCATCTTTGGTTTTATCGTATTTCACATGAAAAGATTTATTTGTTTTGGACATCAGGTATGCGATATCGTCCAATTTATAATAATATTGACCGTTGATCTTATAGCACTCCAGATTTCCGCTGCTGCCACCATTCTGACAATAAACCCTGAGGACCTTGGTTTCCGCTTTTACCTTTTTCGAATACTTATTTCCCGGATAATAGGTAAAAGGTGCATTTCCCACATCCGCTACATAACAGATTTCTCCGTTATATAAAATTTTGTATAGTTTTCCGGTTTCCTTATAATCCGGGAATGCCTCTGTCGAATAGGTCATTTTACTTACTTTGTATACGGGAGCACTTTCGCCAGCCTGCATAAAATAAACATTTTTGGTGTCCAGGCATTTTTTAAGTGCTTTCGAATTATCCGGATCCATATGGTATTTTTTCAGTATCTTTAGTCCGGCTTCCGTGAAGGCGCTGGCACCATATGCGGCCCATGGGGAATCTATGACAAGTGTTCCCTTGGCTTTGCTCGGTTTTTTTAACGCTGCGAGCGTAAGATAAGTCTCAAATCCGGTCAGATTCTTCGTAGGGATGTAGCATTTCTTTGAGTTGAACCACACCTGAGAATAACCATTGCCGTAGTTTTTCTTGACCACCTGAAGCTTTGCATCTTTTTTTGCGATTCCTTCCACGGATGAGGATGCATTTGCCTCTGTGGTAATGTTGACACGATCACTGCAGGTTACAACTGCGTTATATTGCATCGCCGGCTTGTTTTCATTGGACATCCTAAGGTTTACATATTTGGCATTCACATAGTAAAGTCCCTGCCGATAATAAATCTGATAATGTCCGTTGATTGGTGTTGACTTTGTTACCTGAAACAACTGATTCGTTTCAATCAGTCCCGCGGTCACATAGTTGTCAGTCGCCGGAGTGGTCTTTATATAAATGTTGCATGTTGCCGTTCCCGATGCTGTTACGGTCGGAATATCCAGCTGCTGGTTTCTTGAATCGGTAATATAAACGTCCTTGCGCGGGATAAAATATACACCCGGCTTCCAGCTGGCGTACTGCTCTGTTCCAAGTCCGCCACAGGTGCTTTCAAGTCCTCTGCCGACATCGATTGCACCATTACTCCAGATCGCAACCCAGGTCGCATCATATGCAAGAACCTTGAATTCGCTTGTTTCCGCGCAATAAAAGGCGAGATTTGCATTTCCATCGGGATGTCCGCCCAGATACGAATAGGCAGTCTTATTGATCTCATCCATTCTCTTTTTATGATAGTTGATGGACGGAGTTCCCGGATAGAAATAGACTTTTGCCTTCGTGGTGTGCACCACAGCCTTGCCCCAATAACTGGTCCTAAGGCTTGCCGGCATCTCATGGGGCAGCCATTCGTTCGGAACTTCCTTTGCATAATAGGTAGCCACGGTTCCCTTTGTGTTTTCCGCACTGCCGTACAGATATTTTGACAAGAAATTCATATCTAACGGGAACGGATAGAGATCGGCATTCGGATCTTCCGTCAGATAGGCGGCCGATGCAGCAGATACATTGGCTGCCGGAACCAGCGTGATCAGCATAGCTGCAATCAGCGTAAATAGGGCGAACTTTTTTCGCAGATTTGTCCTTCTTTGATTTGTAATTTTCATAGCGTACCTCCTCTTATACGAAATGATGATACTTATGTATTTTATCTTGTAGGGTCTACAGGATTTTGATAAGATAATTATAAGTTGTACCTTAAGGGACGAGTCAAGCTGGCGTCAAATAAATAGGAGAATAATATGAAAAAACAGGATGATAATTTATTTAAAATCGGCGAGATTACCAAGATTCTAGGTGTAACAAGAAAGACGCTTCTGGTTTATGAGCATATGGGGCTGCTGACGCCCGCAGTCAAAGACGAGCAAAGTGGTTATCGGTATTATACGGCGGATAATATGACGCAGATCCGTTCGATCCGATCCTTGCAGAAGCTTGGGTTGTCACTTGCGGAAATAGCGGAATATTACTACGATACAGGGAATCTGGATCACCATCTTGAACGTTTGATGAATCTGCGTGCCGTCTTAGACCGCAATATCCAGATGCTTCAGGTCCGCTCGGCTAAGCAGGGGGACCTGACGGTGCATCAGGTGCGCCTTCCGCGGCAGGTATGTTTTTGCCGCCGCTATTAGTGTGAAGATACGGCAGATGCTGCAAACAAGCTGCGCGACACTTATATTGCAACGGCAAGAACGGGGATGATGTCGATGAATGCACGAATGTTCACAATGCGTATGGATAGCACGTGTGAGAGCCTGGATCTCATGTGCTGCATTCCGGTCAATGATGGATTTACGGGAGCGGAGAGGAAAGCGTTTGTTGAGACACCTGCATTGTGTATCTATTATCGAGGTCCCTATGAGGGAATCGGGACTGCAATTGCGGCTTTAGACGCATATGTCCGGAAGAATCATGTGGAGACAACCGGACAGTATCGCAGCATTTATTTAGAGGGACCGCCGAGCCGTGGTGCAAATAGCAATGATTATATTACGGAGGTTGCGGTACCAATCAGATAAAGAATAAAATAAAAACCGGAGTAACGATGATTTTTCGTTACTCCGGTTTTTAAATAGTATGAAATTATGATAAAATTCCGGTCGACTGTAAAAAAAGTACAAGCATCATCACCGGTGCAACGTAGCGGATCATGATGCAGTAAAGCTTTTTGCGGCGGAACTTCTTGCCTCCTCGTTCCATCTCGTCGATGACATAATCCGGTGTCATAACCCATCCAATCAGGATCGTTGAAAGCAACGCGATGAACGGCATCATAACGCTGTTGCTGATGTAATCCATGATATCCAGCAGCTGACCGGTCGAGCCGTTCGGCAGTTTCACTTCAACGTAGAAAATGCTGTAACCTAACGTGATGATAGCGGATGCACCAAGATAGATTACCGACAGAATGAGAACGGTCTTCTTGCGGCCTGCGTGGAAGATCTCCATGCAGTTTGCAACAATGGATTCCAATACGGAGATGCAGGATGACAGTGTTGCGAAGATCGCAGTCACGAAGAAAAGGATTCCTACCACAATGCCCGGCTTACCCATCGCTGCGAATACTTTTGGCAACGAGACAAACATCAGGCTCGGTCCGGCACCCATGCCTTCGGTTCCGGAGAATACATATACGGCAGGAATGATCATCGCACCTGCGAGGAATGCAACACCGGTATCGAAGATTTCGATTTGGTTGACCGCTTTATTTAAGTTCACCTCCGGTTTCACGTAAGAACCATAAGTGATCATGATTCCCATTGATACACTCAGCGAGAAGAAAAGCTGGCTCATCGCATCCAGCAGAATCTGCAGGAAACGCTTTACGGTAAGTCCCTCCACATTCGGCGTAAGGTAATACAGAAATCCCTGCAATCCGGTGTGAACCTCGCCTGAAGCATCGGTATGCTGCAGTGTCAGCGAATATCCGGCAATAATAACAACAATGATTAAAAGGATCGGCATCATCCACTTGGAAACGCGCTCAATGCCGCCCTCTACACCGTTGTATACAATAAATGCAGTCACGCCCATGAAGATCAAAGCGTAAACGACTGGTGAAGTCGATGAAGTAATAAACGAGGTAAAGTAATCATCGCCGGCAGCGGCCTTTGCCTGTCCGGTTATGTACGTTACTGCATACTTTGTGATCCAGCCACCGATGACTGCGTAATATGTCATGATGAGAACCGGAACAAGGAATGTAAGTATTCCCAGGAATTTCCACTTTGAATGCATCTGTGTGTAAGCGCCAATCGCGCTCTGCTTGGTGCGGCGACCGATTGCGATATCGGATGTCAAAAGCGTAAAGCCGAACGTCAGCACGAGCACAAAGTAAATGATCAAAAAGAGTCCGCCCCCATCTTTTGCGGCAAGATATGGGAAACGCCACAGATTTCCCACACCCACAGCACTACCGGCTGCAGCCAGGACAAAGCCGAGTTGCCCTGAAAAATGATTTTGCTTTTTTTCCATAGTAACCTAATCTCCTTAATATAAATGCTTGTATGTCTACGATAGCATATTACAAAATAGAAGTAAATGACCGATTCTATGATGGTTTTGACCTATTTTATACTGAAGATAGAATCCATATGTTATTTATGCTATGATGAAACAGTCAGCGATCAACAACCTGACAAGGCGTGTCGGGTATACATAAACACAGCATTTCTCGCTTTGTGTCGTGTTCAAATATAAATTATTTCGATATTCTGTCAGTGGAAAGGAGGTAACAGCATGGATCAAAAGAAAATCGGTTCTTTATTAAAAGAACTGCGGAAGGAAAAGAGATTAACGCAGGAACAGTTGGCAGAACATTTTAATGTATCGACAAGAAGTGTTTCTCGATGGGAAAACGGAATAAATATGCCAGAACTGAGTCTACTGATCGAACTTGCGGATTTTTATAATGTTGATATCCGGGAAATCATTGATGGAGAAAGGAAAAGCGAGAATATGAATAGAGAAGAGAAAGACACATTGCTGAAAGTTGCTGATTATGCGGAGAATGAGAAAGATATTCTTATGAAACGAGTCCGTATTATAAGTTGCGTTGGATTTGGAGCGTTATTATTAGCTTTATTGTTTGAGAGTTTTGGAATTGGTCAAATCAATCCGTTTCTAATGAGTATAGAAAGCATTGGTTTTGGATTGGCCGTCGGAGCACTGCTGACCAGTATTTTCTTTACAACAGGCATTTTACTTAAAATGAAGCAAAATCCGAAAATACGTAAGATTTCTAAAATCATACTTGCATTTTGTATAGTTATAGTAATGGTAAATATTATATTTTGTTTTATTCAATCGTTTTAGAAATAAAAAACGCCAGAGCCGACTTTTGCCGGAACTGGCGTTTTTAATTTACAGCGGCAGCACAACTGCGAACACATTCTTCCCATCCTCGTAGCTGACATGGATGCGTCCGTTGTGGTGCGCAACGATACTGCTGGCGATGGAGAGCCCAAGACCATAGTGTCCATTATCCTCGCGCGCTTCATCCGCGCGGAAAAAGCGTTCAAACAAGCGCTCACGCGTTTCTTCCGGAATCGGATCTCCGGTGTTGGCAACGGACAGGTGGAACTTTTTCGTCTGAATGTAGGAGCGGATAACGATTTCTCCGCCATCCGGCGAGTAACTGATCGCATTATTTAACAGGATGGAAAGAAGATCCTGAATCTGATCTTCAACCCCGTCAATATACATATTCTCCTGAATATCCGTCGTAATACGGATTCCCTTCTCATAGGCAACGCTTTCCATCGGGTAAATGATATCGTATAACGCATCATCCACCTGAAAATGCGTCATCGGCGCTTGATTCTGTGCTGTGTCAAGGCGGACGAGCGTCAGCATCTTGTTGACGAGCGAGATCATGCGTTCCGTCTCCTGATTAATGTACCCAAGATGCTTATTCTCTGATGCAACCTCTTTCTGCAGAAGCTGTGTATTCGCACGGATGACCGCAAGAGGTGTTTTTAACTCGTGGCTGGCATTCGAGATAAATTTCTTCTCGGAATTGATCATCTCCTCGATCGGTCGGGTCAGCCAGTGGGAGAGCGCACGTCCGGAGACCGCAAAAAGAAGTATTCCGACAAGCAGCAGACCGCCACAGACATACAGAGTTGGCAGAGTCGCGCGAAGTGCAGGCGTACCACTGATCAGGATGAGATAGCGTTTGCCGGAATTGTGCTGGTATTTGTAGAGATAGGTATACTGCAGAAAGTGCATGCGGCCACTCTCATTTGCAGCAATCACGCGTTTTCCATCTTTTAACAGTTCTTCTTCCGATTTATCGGAGAAGGTATGGAAGAGGATGGATGGTTCTTCATCTGATTCTGCGGACAGCGAATAAACACAGTACGAGATGTCATTCAGATCCGAATTCAGTCCCTTATAGATAATGAAATTTTTCCAGTTTTCGTCCTTGACCTCCTCGCGAACTTTATCTTCGATGTTGAGCAGATTGGACCGGTAAATATTCGTCACATAGATGGACAGAATACTGATCCATGTAATGGACAAAAGCAAAAGAAACAACAGAGAGATCTTCTTTTGTAGGTTTCTAATCATTGGCTACCTCCAGAATATAACCCACGCCACGAACTGCGCGGATACGCGTGTTGACCTGCAGATGCTGGAACTTGCGGCGCAGAAAGGAAATATAGACTTCCACATTGTTGTATTCCGCATTCGATTCGTATCCCCAGATCTTGGTTGCAATCTGTTCCTTTTCCAGCACCTGATTCTGATTGATCAGCAGAAATTCGAGAAGCTGCATTTCTTTTCCGCTGATCTTCATGGTCTTGCCGGTGTCAGTGTTGGAAATCTCACAGGTGTTATTGTCAAAAGCCAGATTTCCGGCATGCAGAAGCTGGATATCCTGATGCACACGTCTGCGGGTGATCGCCTGTATGCGCATCAGAAGCTCCTGGATCTCAAACGGTTTGGTCACATAGTCGTCTGCACCGACTGCAAATCCCTGCACTTTGTCATCAAGCTCCGTGCGGGCGGAGAGAATCAGTACCGGAATATCGTTTCCTTCCCTGCGCAGTGTGGAAAGCACCTCGTAACCATTCATTTTCGGAAGCATCAGATCCAGAATCAGCATGTCATAGATTCCACTTGCCGCATCCTCGTATCCCTGCATACCATCATTTGCGATGTCCACGATATAATTTTCGCAGCGCAGCGCATCGGCGATCGTGTCTGCCAGACGGATGTTATCTTCAATTACTAAAATTCGCATTGCATTTTCTCCTATATTATCAATCTCATCGTAAATTTAAATTCTTAAGCTGCTTCAAGGTTTTTTCAAGGAAACCTCTCTATGATGATAGCATACATGAAAAGAGATAGACAAAGCAAGTTGAATGAAATCTTTTTGTGATGATCATACCCCCAAAACCTTGAAAAAAGATGGAAAAGGGAACAATTCCAAAATGAGAGGATATCGCAGTACACGATCCGATGAGGAACGGATAGAAGGTGTTGCTACAACTATGGTATACGAAGCAGCCAGAGGACTTCTATGCGGCGGGTGGTGAAGGCGGAGAATCTCGAATGTGTAGGGCGCTTGCATGGTGGCGCCCTATATTTTTGCCTTTTTGCGAAAGGTGGAGCCTGAGAGGGGAATTGTTTTGATGGATCATTCTTATTGATGTTTATGAAACATGACAAGAGAATCAAGTGAATGTGCATGATGGAGGAAGAAAATTGAAGTGGACGAAGGCAAAAATAATTGTAGCAGGACTGGTATTATCGGCAGCATGTGTACTTGCGCCGCAGCAGCTTAGGGCAGCAGTGCCAGAGGCGCAGATGGACGGCGTCATGGGCCAAAGTATCGAGGATGAGACAGTTTATAAGGATGATATACCGGCAGAAGATACCCAATATTCTCTGTTGCGAAGCGCAATATCGCTTTTATCAGCAACTTCGACACAGGCGGTAAGCACTTCTTATACGCAGGATTTTGAGGACAATTCGTTTACGACGGACGGTGATTATACTTCTGCGACGTACTATCATAGAAGCGATTACGAAGATTATCAGCTGATTAACGGAATTGATGTGTCCTGGTGGCAGGCGAAAAATAAGACGACAACACTTCTGGACTGGGAGGAGATTCACAATTCGGGCATTGATTTCGCCTTTGTCCGCGTGGGATCGAGAGATTCTTCAAACGGAAGTATTTATGAGGATACTGCTGCGGATTCGCATATTCAGGCGGCGCTGGAGAATGACATTAATATAGGTCTCTATATTTTCTCGCAGGCGTTGACCGAGAAGGAAGCGAGGGAAGAGGCGAACTTCGTTCTGAATCAGATTGATAAATATGATTGGGACGTCACACTGCCGATCGTCATCGATCGTGAGAAGGGAAGCTATAACCGATTGACGGCAGGCAAGCTTTCAAAGACGAAAGAGACTGCGGTATGCCAGGCTTTTGCCGACACGATTGTGGAGGCGGGATATCAGGCGAGCGTGTATGCATCCTATTCCTGGATCAAATCCTATATTAATACCGATGACCTCACGGATTGTGGCATCTGGATCGCACGTTACAACAATACGACCACAAGTAATACGAAAAGTGGTACAGCCTATGCTGATGTGCCATATGACTATGATTTCTGGCAGTATTCTTCGACTTCCAGGGTGGATGGGTACAGTGGAAATCTGGACACGAATTTCTGGTATAAGGATACGAGCATCAAGACGACCGGATTGAAAGCCACTGCGGAGAGTGCAACCGGACCGGTGAAATTAAGCTGGAGTGAGGCCGCGGATGATGTGACCGGATATCGCGTGTACCGCTACGATCCGGAACAGGAGAAATATGTGTACCTGAAATCGACCAAGAATCGCAGCTATACAGATGAGAATGTGAGCAGTGGCAAAACCTATCAATATAAGGTACGCTGCTACTGGACAATCGGTGGAACGAATTATTATGGAAGCTATTCATCGGTCGTATCCGTGACAACACCGCCGGCAAAGGTGTCCGGAGTGAGCACGGCTGTTAGAAGCAGTGCGTATCTGACTTTGTCGTGGGATAAAGTTTCCGGTGCCAGTGGATATCGCATTTATCGGTATAATACAGATGCGCAAGCTTATGAGAAGGTGATAACGCTCACGAGTGGAAGCACAGTTTCCTATAAGATTACAGGTCTTGCGACCGCGAAGGAGTATCAGTTCAAGGTGCGTGCATACCGCAAGGTCGATGGCGTTACGACATGGGGAAGCTCATCTGCCGCATACAAAGACAGCACGAAGCCGGGGCAGACGAAGAGTCTGAAGGCAAGCAGCAAATCCTCGGCCGTCACATTGAAGTGGAATAAGGTAACGAGTGCCAGTGGCTACCAGGTGTATCGTTATAACAGTAAGACGAAGAAATATGAAAAGCTTGCAACGGTCAAAGGAAATGCAACCTTCTCCTATAAAAATACGAAGCTGAAGAAGGGAACAACCGTCAAATATAAGGTTCGTGCATATAAGACTTATAATGGAACGAATTATTACGGAGCGTTTTCTGATATTGTTTCCATTAAAGTGAAGTAAATATTTTTAGTATCGTTTTTTACAATACAAACTGAGAATCGCTATCTATAATGGGACTCAGTTAGACAAAGGCGTCAATCGAATCGATTGGCGTCTTTTTTTATAGAAAGCTAAGGAGGATTGGATTATGGGAAGAATTGAAAATCATCCTATTCTTGGACCTAGTCCGGAAGGGAAAACAGTTACCTTTTATTATAACGGAACTCCGATGGAGGGACTTGAGGGCGAGCCGATTATGGCTGCACTAAAGGTCAATGGCGTGATGGTACATCGCTACACCGCCAAGTCACACGAGCCGCGAGGTGTCTTCTGCGCGATTGGAAGATGCACCGATTGCGTAATGATCGTGGATGGAAAACCGAATGTCAGAACCTGCATCACACCTTTGAAAGAAGGAATGAAGGTTGAGACGCAGTACGGTGTTAGTGCAAAGGAGGCCTGAATATGGAAGTAAAACGTTATGATATGATTGTTGTCGGCGCTGGTCCTGCCGGACTTTCCGCAGCGATCGAGGCAGCGAAACATGGTGTAAAGCCTATCGTATTTGATGAGAATGCAAGACCGGGCGGTCAGCTTTTTAAACAGATTCATAAATTTTTTGGCTCAAAAGAACATAAAGCCAAGATCAGAGGCTTCAAGATCGGAGAAGAACTTCTCGAAGAAGCAGAGAAATATGGTGTGGAAGTTGTCCTGAATGCGACTGTTGTAGGATTATATCCGGACAAAGAAGTTACAGTCCGTATCGAAGGCGAGATCAGGCATTTCAAGGGCGACAGCATTCTGATCGCTACCGGAGCATCAGAAAACATGGTGAACTTCAAGGGATGGACGCTTCCGGGCGTAATCGGTGCAGGAGCAGCCCAGACGATGATGAATCTTCATCATATCTTACCGGGCAAGCGAATCCTGATGCTTGGTTCCGGAAATGTTGGTCTGGTTGTCAGCTTTCAGTTGATGCAGGCAGGATGCGAAGTTGTAGCACTTTGTGATGCAGCACCGAGAATCGGTGGATACGGTGTACATGCCGCAAAAGTTGCAAGATGTGGCGTTCCATTTTATCTGTCTCACACCATCGTGGAGGCAGAGGGTGATGAATGTGTTACCGGCGTAACAATCGGACAGGTCGGACCGGACTGGAAGATCATTCCGGGTACGGAAAAGCACTTTGATGTCGATACAATCTGCCTTGCAGTTGGCTTATCACCGATGTCACAGCTTTTGGATCAGGCAGGATGCAGGATGAAAGATACCAAAGGCGGCTTTGTTCCGGATTGTGATGAGGAAGGTCAGACGAGTGTTCCGGGAATTTATGCAGCCGGTGATGTATCCGGTATTGAGGAAGCAAGCTCCGCTATGATCGAAGGCCGTATGAGCGGTATTACGATTGCAGAGTATCTTGGATTTGCAGAAAATGAGGAAAAAGAAGCACGTATCAAGGAACTGGAGGCACAGTTGGATACCCTTCGACAGGGTATGTTTGCTCCTTGCAACCGTGGCAAGAAAATTGAAAAAACGGAGGAAGGTATCGCTATTTCCGAAAATCTTCTCACAAATGGATTTGTCGGAGATGACGAGATTGAACGTTTCCCTGGTGTGACAAAGCTAAGAAAGATTCATCCGGTTATGGAATGTACGCAGAATATACCGTGTAACCCATGCCAGGATGCATGTAAGCGAGGCTGCATCACGATCGGAAAAAATATTACTTCACTTCCGGTTGTTGACAATGAGCATGAATGCATTGGATGCGGAATGTGCGTTGCAAGCTGTTCCGGACAGGCAATCTTCCTTGTGGAGGAGGATGTCGAGCCGGGATACGGAGAAGTCACAATGCCATATGAATTTATGCCGCTTCCAAAGGTTGGCGATAAGGGAATCGCCTGTGGAAGAAACGGTAAGGAGGTCTGTGAATGCGAAGTTACGAAGGTGCGCACCAGTCCTGCATTCGACCATACAAACTTACTTACCATCAAGGTTCCGAATGACATGCTTATGAAGGCTCGTTTCTACAGAGCCGGTAAGGAGGCTTCTTTATGATAGATATCAGACAGAAATTAGACGAAATTGGACCATTTGTACCGGGTGCGGATGATGGCTTGCTGGTATGCAGATGCGAAGAGGTTACCAAAGGCGAGATCCGTAAGGCGGTACACGAAGGCATTTTTACCATAGAGGAAATGCGAAGATATTTGAGAAACGGAATGGGACTTTGTCAGGGACAGACCTGCAGCAGACTGGTGAAATCCATTATGGCTGCCGAATTAAAAGAAGCGCCGGATTATGTGGAGCCGGCTTCGGCAAGAGCACCTATGAGACCGATTGAAATGGAGATTTTAGGAAAGGATCAGGGTGGTAAGCATGAATAGAACAGCAGACGTAATCATTATCGGTGGTGGTGTTGTTGGATGCGCTACAGCCTACTACCTTGCGAAATCAGGAACAAAAAATGTTATTGTGCTGGAATCCACGAAGAGTATCGGACATGGCGGAAGCTGTCGTAACGGTGGCGGTGTCAGACAATCCGGTCGAGATGTCAGAGAGCTTCCTTACGCAATGTACGGAATTCAGCATTTGTGGCCGACACTTTCCGAAGAACTTGGTGTGGATGTGGAATACACACAGAAAGGAAACCTGCGACTCGGCAAGACCGAGGCACACTTAAAGAAGCTGCAGACACTTGCCGACAATGCGAAAAAGGTCGGACTTGGTGTCGAGATGGTGGATGCGAAAGAAGTACAGGAAATCTGTCCGTATCTTTCCAAAGACATTATCGGTGCAAGCTGGTGTCCAACGGACGGACATGCGAACCCATTGACAACAACCTTAGGCTATTATAAACGCTCCTTAGAGCTTGGCGTCTCTTATTATACCGACGCAAAGGTTCAGATGCTTAAGAAGATCCGTGGCAAAGTCCGTCAGGTTATTCTGACCGATGGAACTGTTTTTGAAGGCGAGCAGATCATTCTTGCTGCCGGATATGAGAGCCGTGCGATCGCAAGAACCGTTGGTGTTGATCTTCCGATGACCCGCCTGATCGATGAAATGTTCGTGACAGAGATGCAGCCACATATGTTTGATATTATGCTTGGTACTGCAGCGGCTGATTTCTACGGACATCAGGCACATCACGGTTCCTTTGTATTCGGTTCCGAGTGTGGATATGAGGAAGTAACCGATATGGATGATCCGTCCAAGTTGTATACCAACTCGATGACACTTTCCGCAAGCTGCCGCGCGGTCATGGACTATGTTCCGTGTCTGAAAGATGCCAAGGTCGTCAGAAGCTGGTGCGGATGGCTGGACAATGCGTTTGACGGAGTACCGTTCATCGGACCATGTTTAGATGCGGAGGGACTGATCGTAGCATGCGGATTTACCGGACATGGATTCGGAACAGCTCCGGCAGTCGGACTGATGCTTTCCCAGCTGGTACATGGCGAAGAAACGGTTGTTGATCTGAGCGCACTTGCACCGAACCGTTTCATGCCAAACAAATAAAAATTAAGTTTCTATCGTTTTTTACAATACAAAACGAAATACAGAGACTAATATAATAAAGAAAAATACTTGAATAATCGAAAAAATCATGCTAGAGTAAAGAGGACGAAGGCGTCAGATAGATGGATATCTGACGCCTTTTTTCTCTTTTGCAGAAATGTAAAGGAGGATGACAACTATGGATACAAAAATTGATTTTCTTTATCTTTCCGAGCCGGATATGATCAAGGCCGGTGTCAAGGACATGGGAAAATGCGTGGACTGCATGGAGAACCTTCTGGTTACTTTAAATAAAGGTGATTACATGATGGGCGGCGAGAATCACAATTCGCATGGCTGCATGATCATGTTTCCGGACGATCCGAAATTCCCGGGGATGCCGAAGAACGGTCCTGACCGCAGATTTATGGCGATGCCGGCATACCTTGGAGGAAAGCACCAGCTTGCCGGCATGAAATGGTACGGTTCGAATATTGAGAATAAGGAAAAAGGCCTTCCGCGTTCCATCCTCATGATGATGCTCAATGATAAGGATACCGGAGCACCACTTGCCCTAATGTCGGCAAACCTGCTGAGTTCCTATCGGACCGGCGGAATACCGGGTGTCGGCGCAAGATATCTTGCGAGAAAGGATTCCAGGGTCGTATCGATCATCGGACCGGGTGTCATGGGAAAGACTTCTCTGGCAGCATTTATGGCAGTGTGTCCGAAGCTGGATACCCTGAAGGTAAAAGGAAGAGGCGCAAAGTCACTGGACAATTTTGTCGCATGGGCGAAGGAAGAGTTTCCACAGTTGAAAGAAATTATTGTCTGCAAGGACAATGAAGAAGCAATACGGGATAGCGATATTATCAGCTTTACCACAACCGTCTTAAACGACGTATCCACCTTCCCGGAAATCAAGGAAGAGTGGGTGAAAAAAGGCGCTTTGATCTCGATGCCATCTGCAGCGAGATTTGACAGCAAGGAATTTGTCGCAAAGCGATGCAAGATGGTTGTTGACAACTACAGTCTGTATGAGGCGTGGGAAGAGGAATACCCATATCCGACATACGATACTGTCTGTATCGTTGGTTCGCTTTTTACCGATCTGGTACATGAGGGACTGGCAAAGCGTGAAGATATTATCGACATCTCCGACATTATCACAGGAAAGCATGTCGGTCGGGAAAATGACGATGAGATCATTATCTTTTCCGTAGGCGGTATGCCGGTTGAAGATATTGCATGGGGACATGAGGTATACAAGAATGCACTTGCAAAAGGAATCGGCGTAACTCTTCCGCTGTGGGATAAACCAGACATGGCATAAGAGGCGATGTTTATGAATCTACTGCAACCATATGTACAAAAAAATGCGAAGGAATATCAGAGTATGCGAGGTAGTGGCGAGCATATTTTCGAATATTATGCGTTTGAGGAGGAGCCGACGGCACAGCCGATCAATGCGGTGCCGGATGGTTGCGTAGATCTGTTATATGCGATCGGTAAGGACGATGTCCGATGTTTTCTCGGAGGAACGGTTTTGAAGATGAAATACTGGCCGTTTGAAAAGAACCGGACGTATTTCGGAATCCGGTTTCTTCCGGGACAGTGTATCCTACCGAAAGGGATTTCCATTGGAGACATTATCAATACCGATCTTGAGATTCCATCGGATGCGTATGGTGCGAAGATCGATGAAGCGCTTTCGCAGGCAAAAAGCATGCGCGAGAGGGCATCAATCATTCACAAAACGCTTGCAGAGGCAGGACAAAAACATACACCGACGGATGCAAAAGGCAATATTGAGGCATATATCAGAAACCGCATCTATGAGACGAAAGGAAATGTATCCATAAAAGAGATCGCACAGGATACCGGTTATTCGGAATGTTATGTGCGTAGGACATTTCACGAGATGCATGGAATCAGTCCCAAGACTTTCGAGAAAATTGTGCGTTTTCAGAATACCTTAGAGGAGATGGCACTTCACAAGGATGAGGCATTCTATGATATGGCGCAGGAGAGTGGATATTACGATCAGTCTCATATGGTAAAGGAATTCAAGAATTTTACGGGACTTACTCCGGAAAAATATATGAAATACATGATGAATGTTGAATAAAGGAGGACACATTATGGCTACAGGCTTATCCAAAATTGAAATCATTACAAGTTTTACGAAATTTGCGGAACTGCAGAAGGAACTCAGCCACCTCGGCGTAAGGGGAATGACGGTTATGCAGGTTATGGGCTGCGGTATCCAGAAAGGTTCTGCGGAATATGCGGTGGAGGAGAATGAAGAGATTGTGCTTCTTCCGAAGCAGCAGATCAGCCTTGTTGTCGAAACCGGTAAGGTTCGCGAGATTGTAGAAGCAGTAAAACAGATTCTTTATACCGGTCATATCGGGGACGGTAAGATTTTTGTGTACTCACTGGACAATGTGATCAAGGTACGAACCGGAGACGAAGGCATAGACGCACTCTAGGAGGCTGCTTATGGAAGAGAAGAAATTAGGACTTGGAAGTGTCGTTTCTACTTCTGTAGGTCTTGTCATTGCAACCAGTTGTCTGGTCTCGCTTGGTCAGGGCGCTGGTGAAGTTGGAATTGTATTTATCGGGGCAATGGTCGTTGCATGTCTTTTGAATCTGACGACCATCGGATCGTTATCGGAACTGAATGCGCTTATGCCAAACATTACCGGAGGACTTGCGCAGTATACATTGGCCTGCATGGGACCGCTGCCGACGATCGTGTCCATGGTCGGTGGATATCTGATCTGTAATATCTTATCGGCAGGTGTCGAAGCATCCATTTTTGCATATGCAATGTCGGAGGTTATCCCACTGCCGATTCCAAGTATTGTGTATACCGCGATCATGATGGCGGTCGTTATGATCGCCAACCTGAAAGGCGTTGATATGTTTGCAAAGTTGCAGGATCTTGTAGCCTTCCTGCTGGTTGGATCTATGGTCGTTATGGGACTCATTGGTGTGTTTAAGCTCGGAACCGGAGAGGTTATCTCGCAGCCGGCCAATATGGCAACAAGCCCGGCACAGGTCATCTCCATGACAGCCGTTGCATTCTGGCTTTTTATCGGTGCTGAATTTGCAATCCCGATCTCCGGTCAGGTGAAAAATGCCAAGAAAAATGTACCGCTTGGTATGGCTCTCGGACTCATCATCATTCTGATCATGCAGTCCATTATGGTATTGGGATTCTATCACTACACACCGTGGGCCGATCTTGCGAACTCTGCCGCACCGCATATGCTGTACGGAGAGCTTCTTCTTGGAAAAGCAGGAAAGATCTGGATGGCGCTTGTTGCGGCACTTGCTGTCATCAGTACGCAGAACTCCGGCGTCAACGGACTTGCTTATATCGGACAGGGCATGGCGAAGATGAATATGCTCCCGCAGATTTTTGCGAAGACCAATAAAAAAGGCGTTCCGTATTTCGGAGTCATATCCATTTCGGTAGCGATGTTTATCTTTGCCTATATCAGTGACGGATCCTCCGACATGATCGAGTTCCTGATCCTCGTCGGATCGGTATTCTGGATGATCACTTACATATTTGCACATATGGACGTTCTGATCCTCAGAAAGAAACTTCCGCATGCGCCACGAAGCTTCAAGGTGCCATGTGGACCGCTTTTTCCACTGATCGGAATTGTCGGAACCGCTTACATGATCTTCTATATCTCAACCGATCCGCACGAGCGGCTGATGATCTGGCTGATCACGGGCGTTACCATTATCGCACTCAGCATCTATGCGTTCTTCTGGACGAAGTATAAGATGAAAATGCCGGTTTTTAAGGCGGTGCCGATCGAGAAAGTGATGGCGATGGACAACGAATTGTATTACAAAGTGCGCAGGATGCGGCATATCTGGTAGAATTGAATATAGAGTAGGAATACGCAGAGTCCTGGAGATTTCCGGGGCTCTGTTTTTTGGCGTAAAAATCATGAAAAGTTTGTTGCAAATGTGTAACGAATCACAAATAATAAACATTAACAGATAGAACAAAATGAAGTAGGGAAAGGAGGCGAACGAATGCAGTCGAAGGGAATCGTAATGGAAGAAATCTATCAGAAATACGCGCAGACTGTGTACAAATATCTTCTGTCGAAGACACAGAATGCGGATCTTGCGGAAGAACTGACGCAGGAGACCTTCTATCAGGCGGTGCGAAGCATTGAGCGTTTCGACGGAAGCTGCAGGATATCCACGTGGCTTTGTGCGATTGCGAAGAATCAGCTGTCAGCCTACTATCGAAAGCATCCGGCGGAGGAAGATATCGATACGCAGCCGGGACTTTCAGGCGCGAGTGTCGAGACAGAAATCCTGAGTGCTGAGCGGCGCGTGGAGCTGATGCGGAAGCTGCATTCGTGTCCGGAACCTTACAAGGAGATTTTGTATCTGCGCATTTTCGGGAATCTGTCCTTCCGGGAGATCGGAGAGATTATGGGAAAGTCAGAGAACTGGGCGCGTGTCAGCTACTATCGGGCAAAGGAGAGGCTCAAGAAGGAGGTCGAAGAAAATGAGTAAAATTCCATGTGAGATCATTCGAGATCTGTTGCCGTCCTACATTGACGGACTGACCAGTGATGTGACAAATAAAGAAATCGAGGAACATATGAAAGACTGTAGCGCGTGTGAGGAGGCGTTGCAACAGATGCGTGCGCCGGAGATCGAGCTGCCGGAGCCGGAGCGAAAAGAGATCGATTTTCTGAAGAAAACGAAGCGAAAGCAGCGTAAGATGGCGATCATTGGAGTTGTGCTTCTTCTCGTCTGCGCGGCATCGATTTACTGCGGAACGTATCTGTTCGGTGGAAGGTATGTGAATACAGAATATTTGTCGTATCAGCTTGATGTGCAAGACGCAAAGCTGTCCGTAACTATCAGCACAACGTCCGACCAGGGAATACAGAAGATCGATTTTAATGAATCGGAAGGTATGGTCGAGATCAGGGTGCGCTGTGTGCCAAAAAGTATTTTTTATAAAAATACAAAGGATGCGTCCTATGAGACAACTTCTTCTGACAGGATCTCTCAGGTAAAGATCGGGGATCGCATTGTCTGGGCGAATGGAGAGAAAATCTCGCCTTTGACTTCGAATCTGTATGCCGCATATAATCCGTATATCGGGGATATGTCTGCCGATGGCAAGGTTGTGCAGGCGCTCAACATGACCGCATACACCGGCAATTTCAAGAACGAACTGCAGACATCACAGGAACCGTATGCGTGGAAGATGATATTTGAAAATAATTTCTCTTCCAATCGGGAGAAAGCGTTTGAGGAGCGATTGAAGCAGTATGCGTATCTCTATCTGTCGCAGATTGGAAATCTCGGAGAGGTTGTTTATGAGTATCAGGTCGATGGAGAAACGAAGCAGCTTACGGTCACGAGCAGCGAGGCAACTGAGTTCGCCGGATGCGATATCAAGGAAGTTGGCAAAAACATGAATCTATTGGAGAGTCTGGTGCAGAAAATCGGATTTTCCAACGTGGTAATCAGTACGACAGAGGCCGATTCAAGCGCGCCGGCAGGGGATACGGAGAGTGAGAAACTGACGGAGAATGTTCTGCAGTTTACGATCTCCAATTTCGCAGAAGATGATGTGAGTGGAATGAAGCTTGATGTGGAGTGTGAGGGTGAACAGACGCATCAATCCGTTATAGCTGGAGATGATGTCGTTTTTCAGACTGGAGAGAATATCGATTTTCAATTGATCACGGAGGATTTCCCGAAGAACATTCCAGATGGTTCCCGCATAACCTTGAAACTGAGCCTTATCGATAAGGACGGAAACACCCATGAGGTGCAGAACGAAGTTGCACTGGATGTAGACTGGGGCACGAAGTATATGCTCGGTGTGGCCGGAAATGCGAAAGACGGGTATCATCTGGGGCAGGTAATCTCGCCTGAATAATTTATAAGTTGTGGAAGGAGAACCGTCCCGGAGAAATAGAACGGGGCGGTTTGTGAATGAAAAATAGAGTAATTTTTGTTCGTTACAGCGTAAGAAAAGCCGGAGAGCGCGTGTGCCCTCCGGCTTATATTATGTAGTTGGCACGACACCCGTCTTATCCTTAGCGGATTTTTCTGGCTTGTCCTTTTTGGCAAAAAGCGGTCTCTTCTTACGGAGATTTCCACGGATGGCGGCATCCAGTTTCTTGTAGCGTTCTTCCTGTGCCTCCTCCTGCTCACGGAACAGGTAGTTCATTTCCTTGAGTACGGTTTCACGGACTTCCTGCCCGATATTCAAGCTCAATTCCTCGTTGTTCTGTGCGATTGCGCGTCCGACAATATCACTCATCAACTCGCGAAACTGTGCCATGCGCTCCTCCGCAGAAAGTTGGTCGACTTGTGGTATCTGTGAAGAGGTCGCTTGTGAAATCTGTCTACCGTGTCGGACGGAAGACACCGATGCATTTTCTGCTATTGCCGGAGTCACAGAGCTATCCATTTTTGAGGTTGTATTTGTCGGTATCGTCGATGGCTGCACATGGTTAAGACTTGAAATTTCAGAATCGGTTTTGGGCGATGCCAAATTCGTGTCCCTCATATCCGGTTTGTCCATCGATCCGTTATGTAAAATAAACCGGATCGCTTTCAACTGATACCCCTGTTCCTTCAATTGTTTTATCTTCTGAAACTCCTGTATGTTTTCTCGTGTATAGTATCGATGACCCATCTCGTTGCGCGGGATCGTCAGATCGAGTTCTTCTTCCCAGTAACGTAACACATGTGATTCCACGCCTGCCATTGCAGCGGCATCCGAAATCATGTAACGCACTTTTTCCACGAATCTTCCTCCTTTATATTTTCTCTCTTCATTATAAGTGGACAAGTCGTCGGATTCAAACATTTTTCATCGCTTTTTTCTGACATTCCTCGCGCTTCTTTAGCATTTGACAACGGTGCCTGATCTAGCATATAATGAGGAGAAATATATTGAGATGTAGAACAACCCCATATAGGGGATGAAAAGTGTGAGAATATGGATACAATAATTGAAAAAGTCGATCCCGCGCACATAGACACCGACGTGATGGAGCAGGCAGGAAAGCTGATCGCAGAGGGCGAACTGGTCGCGTTCCCGACGGAGACAGTCTATGGACTGGGAGGAGATGCGCTTGATCCTGACGCGTCGCGCAGGATTTATGCGGCAAAGGGACGCCCATCCGACAATCCATTGATCGTGCATATCGCGGATTTTGACGATATGAAGCGCGTGGCGAGGGAAGTGCCGGAGCAGGCGAAGAAGCTGGCAGATGCGTTCTGGCCGGGACCGCTGACTATGATCGTGTGGAAAAGTGATGCGGTGCCGGAGGCGACAACCGGCGGCATGCAGACGGTTGCAGTGCGTATGCCGAATCATCCGGTAGCACTCGAATTGATTCGAAGAAGCGGATGCCTGATTGCGGCACCGAGTGCCAATACGTCCGGTCGGCCGAGTCCGACAGAGGCGCAGCATGTTGCGGAAGATTTATCGGGCAAGATTGCGATGATACTGGATGGGGGTCCGGTAGGCATCGGAATTGAGTCGACGATCATTGATCTGACGGAAGAGAAACCGATGATTCTTCGTCCGGGTTATATTACGCCGGAGATGTTATCGGAAGTACTGCAGGAAGAGGTTGTGATCGATCCGGGAATTATCGCTGCAGATGATACCAGAAAGCCGAAGGCTCCTGGAATGAAGTACAAGCATTACGCGCCGAAGGCGGAGATGATCATCGTTGACGGAGCACAGGATGCAGTCATCCACAAGATCAATGAACTGACGGCTGCGAAACGTGCGGAAGGTAAGAAGGTTGCGGTCATCGCAACAGATGAGACGAAGGATTGTTACGACGCACAGGTGATTCTTAGCATGGGTAAGCGTGCGGACGAGGATGCAATCGCGCAGCATCTGTACAAGATCCTGCGGGAATGTGATGAATTAGATGTTGGGGAAATCTATTCAGAATGTTTTCAGACGCCGCGAATCGGACAGGCTATCATGAACCGTCTGCTGAAGGCAGCGGGACACACGGTGATTCATGTATGAAATGCTTTTTAGGAGAGGCAGATTATGGAATATAACAAAATAATTTTTGTGGCCCAGACAGGCACCTGCCGGGAGGCAATGGCTGCGGGAATCTTTGGGGATTTTGCATTAAAGCATCCGCTTGAGATTCAGACGCGCGGACTGGTCGTACAGTTTCCGGAGCCGATGAACCAGAAGGCGGAGGCAGTATTGATCAGTAACGGAATCAATATGGAGGGTTTTGTGTCACAACAGCTGACAGAGGAAGACCTGACAGAGGATGCGCTGGTCGTGACTATGGAGGCAGTGCAGAGAGAACGCATTCTGGAACAGTATGAGAATGCGGTTCCCGCGAATATCCATGTACTTACTGAGTATGTGGGCGATGAACTGGAAATACTTGACCCATACGGAGGCGCATTGCCGGCGTATGGATTATGTTATGAAACATTACGCAAATCAATCAAGAAACTTGTAAAAAAATTAAACGAAGAAGAAGGAGAATAGCTATGGCAAAAGTAGTAGTCATGGATCACCCGCTGATCCAGCACAAGATTGGTATCATGAGAAGACAGGACACTGGCTCTAAGGAGTTCCGTACATTAGTCAGCGAAGTAGCAATGTTAGAGTGCTACGAGGCAACCAGAGATCTTGAACTTACAGATGTTGAGATTGAGACTCCGATCTGTAAGACAACTGTGAAAGAGTTAAAAGGCAAGAAGCTTGCAGTTGTTCCAATCCTGCGTGCGGGACTTGGAATGGTAGAGGGAATGCTTGAAATGATTCCTGCAGCGAAGGTTGGACATATCGGATTATACCGTGATCCGGAGACCGCTGAACCGGTAGAGTATTACTGTAAGCTTCCGGCAGATTGCGCAAACCGTGAGGTATTTGTTGTTGATCCTATGCTTGCAACCGGAGGATCTGCAGTAGCAGCGCTTCAGATGCTCAAGGACAAAGGCGTTAAGAATATCCGTTTTATGTGTATTATTGCAGCTCCGGAAGGTGTAAAGCGTCTGCAGGAGGCACATCCGGATGTTGACCTCTTCATTGGAGCACTCGATGAGCGACTCAATGAGAAGAAGTACATCGTACCGGGTCTCGGAGATGCAGGAGACCGTATTTTCGGTACAAAATAAAAGCGTCAGGTATTCGCAGAGAATCTGAGTTTATGGACGAATGTTCCAAGAAGAGGTGACGGACGATGAGTACAAAGAGACAGGATTATATCAGTTGGGACGAATATTTCATGGGCATCGCAATGCTTTCCGCAATGCGCTCCAAGGATCCGAATACCCAGGTGGGAGCCTGTATCGTAAGCTCCGAGCACAAGATCCTTTCGATGGGTTACAATGGATTTCCGGTCGGCTGTTCGGATGACGAGTTTCCATGGGTGCGTGAAGGTGAGGACAACAAGTACTTCTACACGACACACAGTGAACTTAATGCCATCTTAAATTACCGAGGTGGAAGTCTCGAGGGAGCGAGCATATATGTTACGCTTTTCCCATGTAACGAATGTGCCAAAGCGATCATCCAGTCTGGTATCCGTGAGGTCGTCTATGACAGCGATAAATATGCGGACACACTGTCCGTGATCGCATCAAAGAAGATGATGAAAGCAGCGGGACTGACTGTTCGCCGTTACGAGCACACGGATCGTGATGTGCAGCTTCACTTATAAAATGACCGTCAGGAAAGCGGTATAATATGCGCCATATGGCAGATACTGTAAAAGAGTCTGTCATGTGGCGCTTTTTCAATAAAGTGACAAAATTGTTAATGAATTAACGTAATTTTATGGACAAACCGCCTAAAAATGTTATAATGTGAGCGTAGGCAATGAGCAGTGCCAAACATGAATGGGTCAGTTCGTTCGTGCTTGCACGGAAAGGACTGAATCATTCATGTTTGATAGGGCGACTGTTGCGGTGCATCTTTGATGCATCGCCTGACAACCGGGGCTACTGTGCATAACTGAATGATGCATGCACTGCATATTTAAGGAGAACCATGAAAAAAGACAACAAACAGGTCATGAACGCACTCGTTCTGGTATTCCAGTTCGGAATCAACATGGTCGTTCCCATCTTCCTATGCTGCATCATAGGCATCTGGATCGGGGACAAGACCGGAATTTCGTGGATGATGATACCATTTTTCTTTATCGGTGCGCTGGCGGGATTTACGAATATTTACAAGATGGCAAGAAAGCTGATCGAGAAAGACAGCAGGGATGATCGATATGTTAAGAAGGATAAATGATGCTTTGCCAAGACTCGTGGCGACGATTTTGCTCTATGGAGTAGTCATCGAGCTGGCAGGTGTGTGGTTCGTCGAGGACAAGATCTCATATTCAATCGGACTGTGGTACGGTGTCGCAATCGCCGTGGGACTTGCCATCAATCTGGCGATGGTGATCTTCGATGCGGTGACGCTGGGAGACAGTGAACATGCCAATCGCAGAATTATTGCAAAATCCATACTGCGTTATGTGGTTGTGGTAATTCTGTTTTTTATATTGGGCTATTTTAATTTCGGAAATCTGTTTATGGCTTTCGTAGGCGTCCTTGGACTTAAGGTGAGTGCTTACCTACAGGGATTGATCGAGAAAGTAAAACATAAGCGGAGCGGAGGAAGTGATGCATCTTCTGCCGAAATCTTAAGTGACTACGAAGGCACTGAGTAGTGACGAATAGTAAATTTAATAAGGAGGTGACTATGTGAATCAAGGAATTTTATTGTCAGCCGACATTGATTTTATGATCCATGGAATCTTTCAGGTGGAAGTGTTCGGACAGAAAGTCTGGATTACGACCAGCCATGCATGCATTCTGATCGTTATGGCGCTCATGCTGATCTTTGCGATCGTTGCGAATCGTAAGATGAAGCATGCAACGGACAAACCGGATGCATTCCAGAATGTCATAGAGCTGATCGTGGAAATGCTGGATGGCATGGTAGAAAGCACCATGGGCAAGTGGGCACCGAAGTTCGTGAATTACATTAGTACGATTTTCGTATTCATACTGATGAGTAATATATCCGGACTGGTGGGACTTCGTCCGCCAACAGCCGACTACGGCACAACGTTTGCGTTAGCGCTGATCACATTCTTTATGATTCGGGTCTGCAAAGTTAAGCATCAAAGCGCAAAACAAATTTGGGAAGGTGTATGTTCGCCTTTACCACCGTGGCTTCCAATCTGGGCGCCAATCAACGTTATCAGCGAGATCGCGATTCCGATTTCTCTGTCGCTGCGTTTGTTCGCAAACGTGCTTTCAGGAACGGTAATTATGGCGCTGGTATATGGTCTTCTTGGAGGACTTGCTGTCGTATGGCCGGCAGCGCTTCATGTATACTTTGATTTGTTCTCCGGAGCAATTCAGACGTATGTATTCTGTATGTTGACCATGACTTATGTATCACAGGCATGTGATGGCTGACGTACTTCTCCGAAGTACGTCCCCAAAAGCGATACATCAAAGATGTACCGCATCGCAAATTGCATCCGCAAAGCGGATATATCATGCAATTTGCTCCTTACAGTACAGAATTGTTGTACTGTTAACAAAAAAGAACTCAAATGTTAAGGAGGATTTACATTATGAATATTTCAGGACAGGATTTAATCAGAGCATGTTCTGCAATCGGTGCAGGTTTAGCAGTTATCGCCGGTATCGGACCTGGTATTGGACAGGGTATCGCAGCCGGACACGGTGCAGCAGCAGTTGGACGTAACCCTGGAGCAAGAGGACAGATCATGTCTACCATGCTTCTTGGACAGGCCGTTGCCGAGACAACCGGTCTGTACGGTCTCGTTGTAGCGCTGCTTTTACTTTTCGTTCATCCGTTAGGCTAAGATGCCAGGAGAATCCCAAGGAAAGGAGAGTAAAAGAGATTGTTAGCTGAACAGACATTTTTATTCAATCTTGACGCACAGTTGCTCTTCGATACAGCTTTACTGGCAATCGCCGTATTTTTCCTTGTGCTTGCCATGTCATATCTGCTTTTTAACCCGGCACGTAAGTTGCTGAAGGACAGACAGGAGCGGATTTCAAACGACATTGACAGCGCGAAGGAAGACAAAGAGAGTGCCGCAGCCTTAAAGGCTGAGTATGAGGCAAAACTCAAAGAAGTTGACAAGGAGGCAGAGGGAATTCTTGCCGAAGCAAGACAGAAGGCAATGAAGAACCAGGCCAAGATTATTGACGAAGCCAAAGAAGAGGCCTCCCGCATCGTGAAGAGAGCGCAGGAGGAAGCTGAGCTTGAGAAAAAGCATGCTATGGATGACATGAAGCAGGAAATGATCACTGTTGCCGCAATGATGGCACAGAAGGTGGTTGCCGCTTCCATCGATACGAACATCCAGAGCACACTGGTAGATGAGACATTGAAAGAGATGGGTGAATCGACATGGCTAAGCTAGTATCCAAGACATATGGGGATGCATTATTTGAGCTGGCTTTGGAGGAGAATCATCTGGATGAAATACTGGATGATGTGACAGCTGCCGTACAGGCGCTGAACGAGAACCCGGATCTGTCCAGACTCATGAACCATCCCAAGATTGACAAAGAAGAGAAAGTCAAACTTATTGAAGACATATTTAAGGGTCAGGTTTCCGATGAACTGGTTGGACTGATGCGCATGATCGTGGAGAAGGATCATTACAAGGAAATGATGAACGTATTCACGTATTTCATCGATCGGGTAAAAGAGTACAAGAATATCGGAACTGCATATGTCACCTCCGCAGTCGAACTTACGGACGAGCAGAAAGCCGCAGTAGAGAAGCGATTGCTGGAGACAACCAAATATGTAGAATTTGAGATGCATTATGATGTAGACGCCGGATTGATCGGCGGAATGGTAATTCGTATCAAGGATCGTGTCGTAGACAGCAGTATCAAGACCAAACTGTACGACCTGACACGCGAATTATCCAAAATACAGTTGAAAGTAGGTGAGTGCGCTCCATGAATTTGAAACCAGAAGAAATCAGCTCTGTGATCAAGGAGCAGATTAAACGATACGCTTCCCAGCTCGAAGTAGCAGATGTGGGAACCGTAATCCAGGTTGCGGACGGTATTGCGCGTATCCATGGTCTGGAGAACGCAATGCAGGGAGAGCTCTTAGAGTTCCCTGGAGAGGTTTACGGAATGGTAATGAACCTCGAGGAAGATAACGTAGGTGCCGTACTTCTCGGCTCCCAGAAGAATATCAGCGAGGGTGACACCGTCAAGACAACCGGACGAGTTGTAGAGGTGCCGGTCGGAGACGCGATGTTAGGACGAGTTGTGAACGCATTGGGACAGCCGATCGACGGCAAAGGACCGATCGAGACGGACAAGTTCCGTCGCATCGAGCGAGTTGCTTCGGGCGTTATCTCCAGAAAATCCGTTGATACCCCATTACAGACCGGTATCAAGGCGATCGACTCCATGGTTCCGATCGGACGTGGACAGCGAGAGTTGATCATCGGAGACCGTCAGACCGGTAAGACCGCGATCGCGATCGATACGATCATTAATCAGAAAGGCACGGGCGTGAAGTGTATTTATGTCGCTATCGGACAGAAAGCTTCCACCGTTGCAAATATTGTAAAAACATTGGAAGAGTATGGCGCAATGGCATACACCACCGTTGTTGCAGCTACCGCAAGTGAGCTTGCACCGCTGCAGTACATCGCTCCTTATTCCGGTTGTGCAATCGGTGAGGAATGGATGGAGAACGGACAGGATGTCCTTGTTGTCTATGATGATTTAAGTAAGCATGCAGCAGCATACCGTACCCTGTCACTTCTTCTGAAGCGTGCACCGGGACGTGAGGCTTATCCGGGTGATGTCTTCTACTTACACTCAAGACTTCTTGAACGTGCGGCAAGACTTTCCGACAAGCTTGGCGGTGGTTCACTGACAGCGCTTCCGATCATTGAGACACAGGCGGGCGATGTATCTGCATACATTCCGACCAACGTCATCTCCATTACCGATGGTCAGATCTATCTGGAGACCGAGATGTTTAACGCAGGTTTCCGTCCGGCCATCAATGCCGGTCTGTCCGTATCCCGTGTAGGCGGTTCCGCACAGATCAAGGCGATGAAAAAGATTGCAGCCCCGATCCGTACCGAGCTTGCTCAGTACCGTGAGCTGGCAGCATTCTCACAGTTTGGTTCCGAGCTGGATGCCGACACCACTGAGAAGCTGGCACAGGGCGAGCGCTTAAAAGAGATCTTAAAGCAGCCGCAGTATCAGCCGATGCCGGTTGAGAAGCAGGTTATCATCATCTATGCAGCGATCAACAAGTATCTGATGGATATTCCGGTTGCAGACATTCTGCGTTTCCAGAATGAACTGTTCGAGTTCATCGATACAAAATATCCGGAGATTCCGGGATCGATCGCAGCAACACATGTGATGGATGATGAGACAGAAAAGAAGCTGATCAAAGCGATTGAAGAGTGCAAGGCATCCTTCCGCTAATGGCAGAAAGTAGGTGATAAGACATGGCCTCAATGAGAGACATAAAGCGAAGAAAAAGCAGCATACAGAGTACGCAGCAGATCACCAAAGCCATGAAGCTTGTTTCTACCGTTAAGTTACAGAAAGCCAAGAACCGTGCTGAGCAGACCGATCCGTATTTCAACTATATGTATAAGACGGTGAGTTCCATGCTCGCACGAAGCGGCAATATCAATCATCCGTATCTGACAGCAGGCGATTCCAAGAAGAAAGCCGTGGTTGTCATTACCTCGAACCGGGGACTTGCGGGTGGATACAATTCCAACATCGTAAAGCTGATCACAGGCGGAGATTTCAACAAAGAAGACTTGGATATCTACGCAGTCGGCGGCAAAGGTGCAGAGGCATTGGAGCGGAGAGGCTACCATATAGCGGATCTTGAGACTGAGATGATGGAAGCACCGACGTATCCGGATGCAGCAAGCCTGTGCAGCCGTGTGCTTGACGCTTTTACCAGCGGAGAGGTTGGAGAGATTTATCTGGCATATACGCATTTTAAGAATACCGTCAGTCAGGAAGCGAAGCTCATTAAGCTGCTTCCGGTGGAGATCGAGCCGGATTCCGAGGAAAATCAGGCTGCCGATTCCAACATACTGATGAACTATGAGCCGAACGAGGAAGAGGCCTTAGACATGATTATTCCGAAGTATGTGACCAGTCTGTTTTACGGAGCACTTGTCGAGGCAGTTGCCAGTGAGAACGGTGCACGTATGCAGGCAATGGATTCTGCAACAAGCAATGCGGAAGAGATGATCAGTGATCTGTCACTGAAGTACAATCGCGCGCGTCAGGGCTCCATCACGCAGGAGCTCACCGAGATTATCGCTGGCGCGAATGCAATCTCATGATATAAAGGGGAATAATACAAAATTAGCTTCGCTTGCGAAAGCGTAATTTTGTATTCATGACCCTAACACTGATGAGCAAGTAGTGATTTTCGTTAGAAAATCAACGGATTGCGAATCGGTGCAGAATTGCGGGAGCTGCATTGCAGCGGAGCAATTCGTTATATCAATGAATATGTAGAATATAAGGAGAAAACAAATGGCAGGTAATAATATTGGTAAAATTACTCAGATTATCAGTGCCGTTCTGGATATCAAATTCCAGGAAGGTAATCTGCCTGAGATCAACGAAGCAATCAACGTTCCGTTAAAAGACGGCGGCAAGCTGGTTGTTGAGGTTGCTCAGCATCTGGGTGATGATACAGTAAGATGTATTGCTTTGGGACCAACGGATGGACTTGTCCGTGGCATGGATGCCATCGCAACCGGTGCACCGATTTCCGTGCCGGTAGGCGAGAATACACTTGGCCGACTGTTCAACGTTCTCGGTGATCCGATCGATGAGATCGAGGCACCGAAGACCGAGGAGAAGTGGCCGATCCATCGTCCGGCACCGTCCTTTGAGGAGCAGGCAACTTCACAGGAGATGTTAGAGACCGGTATCAAGGTCGTTGATCTTCTCTGCCCTTACCAGAAGGGTGGTAAGATCGGTCTGTTCGGTGGAGCCGGTGTAGGTAAGACCGTACTGATCCAGGAGCTGATCCACAACATCGCGACTGAGCACGGTGGATACTCCGTATTTACCGGTGTTGGAGAGCGTACCCGTGAGGGTAACGACCTCTACTATGAGATGAAAGAATCCGGCGTTATTGATAAGACCACCATGGTGTTCGGACAGATGAACGAGCCACCAGGAGCACGTATGCGAGTAGCATTAACCGGTCTTACCATGGCTGAGTATTTCCGTGATAAAGGTGGAAAGGATGTGCTTCTTTTCATCGATAATATTTTCCGATTCACACAGGCTGGTTCAGAGGTGTCCGCTTTGCTTGGACGTATGCCTTCTGCCGTAGGTTATCAGCCGACATTACAGACAGAGATGGGTGCGCTGCAGGAGCGAATCACTTCAACCAAGAATGGTTCTATCACATCCGTTCAGGCAGTCTATGTACCGGCCGATGACTTAACCGACCCGGCTCCGGCAACAACATTCGCCCATCTGGATGCAACGACCGTATTGGATCGTTCCATCGTAGAGCTTGGTATCTATCCGGCAGTTGATCCGCTGGCTTCTACTTCGCGAATCCTTGATCCACGTATCGTAGGTCAGGAGCATTTCAAAGTTGCCCGTGAGGTACAGGAGATTCTGCAGAAGTACAAGGAATTACAGGATATCATCGCCATCCTTGGTATGGACGAGTTATCCGAGGACGATAAGCTTGTTGTAAGCCGTGCAAGAAAGGTACAGAGATTCCTTTCCCAGCCGTTCTCCGTAGCCGTACAGTTCACCGGATTGGAAGGAAAATACGTTCCGATCGAGGAGACCATCCGCGGCTTCCGTGAGATCTTAGACGGTAAGCTGGATGATGTGCCAGAGAGCTACTTCCTGAATGCAGGAACGATCGATGAAGTTCGTGCACGTGTAAAGTAGGAGGTGCGAAAGCATGGCCGAAGAAAATAAGTTTAAAGTTGAGATCATCACGCCGGATCGTGTGTTCTTCACCGGTGAGGCAGATATGATCGAATTCAATACCGGAGACGGACAGATCGGTGTCTACAAGAACCACATCCCGCTGACCACGGTACTTGAGCCGGGTGTTGTTGTGATCCACAATGACGATCAGCAGAAAGTGGCAGCCGTGCATGCCGGATTCGCCGAGATACTCGGCGAGAAGGTAACACTCCTTGCGGAGCTTGCCGAGTGGCCGGATGAGATTGATGTCAATCGTGCAGAAGCTGCCAAGCAGCGTGCGGAGGATCGAATCGCCGCCAAGTCCGAGAATCTGGATCTAAAACGCGCAGAGTATGCGCTCCATAAGGCATTGACACGTCTCGATGTCGCTGGACATAAGTAGAAATGATGGAAACCCTGTTTCGCAAAGTTTGCGAAGCAGGGTTTCTTTTGGACTGGCCGCATAGTATACTTGATAAAAAGGAGCGCAAGAAAATGAAATTGGGAATATGCGATGATGAAGCCGTAGTACACCATCAGGTGAAAGAGTATATTAACGACATAGATTTTGGAATTCCGTTGGAAGTGACTGATTTTTACAATGGGGAAGCATTGATAGAGAGTGCAAGTCAGATCGATATTCTTCTTCTTGATATCTGTATGCCGGGGCTGGATGGAATTGAAGTAGGAAGAAAACTTAAGGGAAATGTGAATATCGGAAAAATCATTATGTTGACAAGCATGTTGGAACGATCCCCAGAGGCTTTTGAAATTGAGACGTATCGGTTTATCACAAAGCCAATCGATCGGAAAAAACTTGTGAATGTGATTCGTGAGGCAATCGATACCTTTGTTGGATGTACACAGATAGAGGTATATCTAGACAATCAGAAATATCGTTTTCAACAGAGACAGATTCGCTATATCAGTAAATTGACATCACGAACGGAAGTGATTATAGGACGGGCAAGCTTTCAAAGTGGTATGACGCTTGCCGAGTGGGAGAAAGTATTGGATGCACGGATGTTTTTGCAGGTTCATAAAAGTCATATTGTGAATTTATCGGAGATTGAACGGATCGAGGATAAAATTATGCTCAAAAATGGCGAGATCCTTCCTGTTGCAAGGCGAAGAAAGAGTGAGCTGTTAAACAGATTTATACAGTATGATTTGAGGTATCGATAAATGGAATATATATATGCAAGTTTTGTGTTTATTCTCAGTATTATAGAGGCAACATTTCTTTCCAAAAGAGGAAGGGTATGGAATTGGAAATATATATACCTGTATAACTGTTGTTATTGTTTTGTATATTATAAATAAATTTTTAAAGACCAAAATAGGGGAGGAAGAAATATGTTATATACAGAAGGAATGATATTGGACTTTTGGAAATGGATTTTTGGAAGGTAATTATTGGTGAATTAAAGGTTGTAAAAGTTAAACTAAAATTTTATCAAGAGAGGTATTTTATGAAGCAAATCAAAAAATTACTTTGTATTATGATGTCATTATGTATTATTGGAATTTGTCCAATCAGTGTGTATGCAGCCGATCCATATGGGGAATGCGGGTCGAAAACCGGGAAAATAAGTGTAAAAGATTATTCTAGTAGCTATAATAGTTTGTGGGTATCGGCTATAGACAATGGAATTTCTGCGTGGAATAATTCTAGTGCAAATGTAACGATTTCTGTATCTTCAAGTAGTAAAAATTATATTGAAGCTGCTCAGTTTGATGATGAATGGTATGGATTGACGACGCAAACATGTAATATATTAACGGGTTATACTAGCAAATTTGTTATGCAGCTAAATGCAAGGACGATAAGTAGTGATGCAACAGATTACAGAAAATTTATAAAAAGTACTGTTGCACATGAATTTGGTCATGTATTTTGGTTGTGTGATAATCCATCAACTGCTAGTAAATCTATTATGAAACATAGAAGAGATAGAGAAAAAACGACTGCACCGACAACATTTGACATAAACAATGTTAATGCGAAATATTAGGAGGCAATATGAAAAAATCATTATGCATAGTTTTATCAGTAACGGTATTATTAGCAATGAGTGCGTGTGGAAATAAAGAAAATATGTCTAAAAATGATAGTGAAGGATTAGTTACCTCAATTCACGCGGATTATCCAGTGTATGACTCTGCAAAAGAAATTGTGGATTCGGCAGGACTAGTGTTTAGCGGAACGGTGAAAAGCATATCTTATGAGGTGTTAGATGTAAGATCTGAGAAGGATACGGATTCACAAACCGGATTAAGTGATAGCACCGGAATACCATATACTTTATACGAAATTAAAATTAAGAAAATATATAAAGGTAATGTGGAGGGAGATACGATTACCATAAAACGTCCCGGAGGACAGGTGGACAGTAATGAGTATGTCCTTGAAGATGCTACTGCAATTTTAGAAGGAGAAACTTATTTATTTCTTGCCGAGCAATATGAAAATACTTATCCAAGTCTTTTGAATGCGTCGCAAGCATCATATAATTTAAATGGGCTGGATGAATATAGCGCTGAAGGAAATGACATTACATTATCACAGATAATGGAAGTATTAGAAGAAAAGTAGCAGGATCAGTGTGAGCGTAAATTGATATAGAAACCCTGTTTCGCAAAGTTTGCAAAACAGGGTTTCTTTTGGACTAGCTGCATAGTATAATTGTTAAAAACGGAACAATATTTATAAAATAAAGATGGAGGGAAATGAAATGTATAAGTATTTATATGTGGAGTCAAAAGCAGGCGGTCTTTTAAGTGAAGATAATCACAGGGAAATTATTGATAAATATGCGGCTGAAGGTTGGAGATTTGTAGCTGCAATTCCCAAGAAAAGCGGTTCATATGGACAGATCACAGCAAATGACTTAGTGTTCGAGATGTGTGAGGAATAGTGGCAATTGGAGGGAAATGTGATCATTTGTACGAATGAGAAACATCACCTGCGCTTTTGCTTGAAAATGGGCGCAAATATTAGCTTATTATTGATATTTTATCGGATTTGGGCTAATATATTAGCATGATTACTTTATTTCAAAGAACATGGAAAGAAATTGATACGGATATTGCGAAGCGTATGATCCGCCTTAGAAAGAGAAAGAAGCTTTCCCAGAGGGAACTGGCGGCGAAGTCTGGTGTAAGCCTTGGCTCGTTAAAACGATTTGAACAGAGCGGAGAGATCTCGCTGCAATCGTTTACCAAGCTTGCAATAGCACTTGGAGTGGAGGATGAACTGGATAATTTATTTACGGAGGTTCCATTTGAGTCTATTGAGGAGGTAATACATGAGCAGACTAAATAAATTGGATGTTTTCTATCACGACAGACCGGTCGGAACTATGGCATTGTATCAGAAGCGTCTGGCTGCCTTTGAATATACCGATGATTGGATTATGGACGGTTTCTCAATCAGCCCGTTTTCACTACCGCTTGAAAAGCGAGTGTTTATACCCAAGATCGATCCGTTTGAAGGGGTGTTTGGTGTATTTGCGGATAGTCTGCCGGATGGATGGGGACGTTTACTGGTAGATCGTCTGATGAGGAAAAATGGTATTGAACCACAAATGATCGGAAATCTTGAACGGCTGGCAATCGTTGGAGAATCGGGGATGGGAGCGTTAACCTATCGCCCGGCAACAAGAATGGAAAATGCTCACGGAGAACTAACGCTGGATGAAATAGCAAGAGAATGTGAAAAGCTTTTAAACGAGGAGGGAAGCAGCAATCTCGACTATCTTTTTTCAAAAGGCGGATCTTCCGGTGGTGCCAGACCAAAGATTTTGACAAAGGTGGAAGGGGAGGACTGGATCATTAAATTTCCTTCTTCCGAGGATTATAGAGATATAGGGAAACAGGAATATGAATATGCACTTTGTGCGAAAGCGTGCGGTTTGCAACTGGAGGAGGTAAAGCTGTTCCCCTCCACGCGGACAGAGGGATATTTTGGCACACGGCGCTTTGACCGTAGCGTTGAGGCTGAGAATAGAAAGATCCATATGATATCAGCAGCAGGACTTCTTGAAACCTCGCATCGGATTCCCAATCTGGATTATGACATTCTTATGAAATTAACGCTCCGGCTTACGGGAAATATGGAGGAATGTGAAAAACTGTACCGTCTTATGTGCTTCAATATGTACGCACATAATCGAGATGACCACTCCAAGAACTTTTCGTTTCTATACTTGGAGGATCAAAAGCGGTGGGTACTTTCTCCGGCTTACGACCTTACCTATTCCAGCTCTCTGGGTGGGGAGCATGCCACGACCATAAATGGAAATGGCGTTAATCCGGGGCTGGATGATGCTCTTGCAGTAGCAAAGTGTATCGGGTTAAATACAAACAAGGCGAAAAAGACAGCCATTGAGATCCGCGAATGTGTGAACGATATGTTAAGTGAATACCTTGTATTGGTGTAAAAGCGAATGCAGCGCCAGAATGCGAAGCAGACCAGCAATGCGCTGATTGTATTTACCATTGTATTTCATGAAACGCTTGTTTATAATAAAAGTGTGATAAAAATCACAAGATTGTGTATAATAATGTGAAATAAATCACATAATTATTAAAATAGGTAATTGCGAAACAAGTTCGCAATCCTGATTAAAAATGCGGTAAGAATCCTGCAATGCAAGATTCGTGAATAGAATTCTTTACAGTAATTGAGTAAAGTGTTATGATGTAGAAAATGCAGGGGCAATATCCCGAGGAGGAGACATATGATTACAGTATTTAACAGGGAAAAACTAATGGCGGATACTTCCTCACAGGAATTAAATCGTGTGACTGATATCCTCCGTAAAAATGAGATTTCTTATGATGTGGTTACGAAGAAAAATATGACGACTTTTGGTCAGATCGTACATTCTAATATGTCCAAAACGATCGGTAATGGTTCGCCGTCAGCATCGACATACAAGGATTTGGTTGGAGATGTTCTGTACACATATTTGGTGTATGTGAGACGGAAAGATTTTGGAGCAGCCAAGAAACTGATTGCAGAATAAACGAATAGTCAGGCGGTTCGGAAGAGACAGATTCCGGACCGCTTTTTTGTTAAAAAATATTGACAATGGTTATAAGTGGTTATATATTGTAAATAACTATTCATAACCATTGGAGGGCATATGTGTTTGAATCCGAAGCGGCGAATCGCGGAAATTGACAACCGATTACAGGAATTACCGAAGGGAACATTGACTTATAAGAAGATCAACGGGAAAAGCCAGCCATATGTTCAGCGAACGGTGGAGGGAAAATCGGTCAGTTATTATGTGAAACTTTCGGAGCGCGAACAGGTTTTTCTTGAGTTTCAGGAGCGAACAGAACTTTTGGAAGAGAGAGAATATCTGCTTGCCTATGTGGAAAGTCTTAAGAAAATTTTATCACGCAATCCGTATCTGGATGCGAATGTCGGATTGGGATATCAGAACTTCTTGGATTTTGTGTGCGGGAAGCGGTTTTATGTGGATAAGACGCATTTTATTCCAGAATGGCTGGCGAATGATGCACGCATTACATTGATCACAAGACCGAGAAGATTTGGCAAATCGATGCTTTTGAGTACCGTCAGGACATTTTTTGATCCGATGTATGCGGATCATCCGGAATATTTTGAGAAGCTTCGCGTGTGGAAGGATGCGGACAGTCGGAGCTTATTCGGCACGATTCCGGTTATATCGGTCAGCTTCGGAAGCTGCAAGGGGAATGATTTTGCGCAGGCGATGCGGGGTGTGACGCTCGGTTTATACAGTATGTATATTCAGCATGAATATTTGCGGGAGAGTCCGAAGCTGAGCGAGGAGGAAAAGGCGGAATATCGTCGCATTGTTGCTTCTTTCTCGGAGCAGCGTACGGAGTATGTGGAGGTCTCCGTTCAGAAATTATGTGAGCTGCTGTATAAGCATTACGGAGTGTTCCCGATCATTTTGATGGACGAATACGATACGCCGCTTTTGGAGGCTTATACGGATGGTTATTGGGATGAGACGATCAATACGTTTCGTCAGCTGTTCCACACAACGTTTAAGGAGAATGATTTCTTTTATCGTGCAATTATTACCGGGGTAACGAGAATTTCCAAGAACTCGTTGTTCTCGGATCTTAATAATCTGGAAGTGGATACGGTTACTTGTGATGCGTACAGTGATTGTTTCGGATTTACGGAGCAGGAAGTGATGGATGCGTTTAAGTGTCAGGATATTGATACCATCCAGGATGTGAAGGCAATGTATGATGGGTTTACGATCGGTCGGCATCAGGATATTTATAATCCGTGGTCTATCTGTAATTATATGCGCCAGCGGGAACTGATCGGTTATTGGGTGAATACGAGCAGCAATAAGCTGGTAGGAGATATTATCCGGAGATATCCGGTAGAGAGTAAGTACGAGATTGAACGGTTGATGGCAGGAGAGAAAGTCCATAAGCGGATCAATGAGGGAATCACGTTTCAATATCTGGAAGGTGATGAGAACAGTTTGTGGTCGCTGCTTTTGGCGGTAGGTTACATTAAGGCGGAGAATATTGTGCGAAGCGTGGAGGGAATCGAGTGTGATGTTTCCGTGACGAACCGTGAGGTGATGGCGATGTTTAAGACGGAAATCCTTGGCATGTTTCACAATGGATGGTCGGCTTACGGAAGATTTGCAGGAGCTTTGCTTGCGCATAAGATGGAACTTATGAATGAGTATTTGCAGACAATCACTTATACTTCCATCAGTTATTTTGATGTCGCGGATGGACCGAAGGAGCGGACACCGGAGAATTTCTATCACGGACTGGTGTTGGGACTTATTGTATCTTTGCGTGATCGCTATCGTATTGTGTCGAACCGTGAGAGCGGCAGAGGCAGATATGATATTGCCATGTATCCGTTGCAGGAGAACACCGATGCATTCATTATGGAATTTAAAGTGCAGGATCGTAAGAAAGAAACCGATCTTGAACAGACAGCGATGAATGCGTTGCAGCAGATTGTGGACAAAAATTATGAGGCAGACCTTCTTGCGGCAGGTGTTCCGGCGGAAAGAATTTATAAGCTGGGGTTTGCATTTGCTGGGAAAGATGTGCTTGTTGTCTCAAATCAAAAATAACAAAATCATGCATTTTCTATTGACCTTATAGTTGCTGCAAGCTTTATAATCGGGGAAAATAAAGCAGACAGGAGGAGCTTAGGATGAAGAATATTAAGGAAGCGGAGGAGCTTACCGGCATCAGTCGGCAGAACATCCGCTACTATGAAAAGATGGGATTGCTCAATCCGAAGCGGGATGCAGGTAACGGTTATCGCAAATATGATGAGGAAGACATCGGGCGGCTGAAAGCAATTCTTTTATTCCGCAAGCTGGATATGCCGCTGGAGGAGATTCGCAAGCTGTTGGATCATGAGATTGATCTGCAGCAGGCATTGGATACACAGAAAGCGTACTTGCAGAAGGAGCAGCAGAAGCTGGAGGCGGCACTTGCGTTCTGCGATACGATTCAGGAGCAGGATCTTGCGGAGCTGGACATCAACCGCTGCCTGCAGGAAATCGAGAAGCAGGAGAAATCTGGCAATACATTTGCCGATATTCTGCATGATTATAAGGCGGTCGCTGAAATGGAGAAAAAGCGCGCATTCACATTCTGGCCGGATGATTTCTGCACGACACCGCGGCAGATGACGGATGAACTCTGCCGGTATGCGAATGAAAATAATCTGGATCTTGTGATTACCAAAGAAGGAATGATGCCGGAATTTACACTTGATGGGATCGAGTATCGCGCGGTGCGCATCCATGCGCGTGGAGGTATGGCGATCCATGCGGAGATGATCCATCCGGAGGACTACATTCCGCAAGGAATGTCGGAGAAAAGGTATTCCAGATTGCGCATGATCGTTGTTGCAATCGTCCCGCTTGCGTGCATTCTTGCCGGAACCTTTTTGTGGGCATTGCCGGATGCGATAGAAACCGGAGATATTTTAGGATTGGTACTCATGCTGGCATTGTTGTTCGGACTGATCACGGCGTTGATCGCGTGGGAATCAAAAAAGAGATATTCGTACAAGTGGAACGATAAGCATCCGTGGTTCTTTTACTAGAAGCGGATCGTGAGAGCTGCGATTTTCGGTGGAAATAGTCCGATTCCTGTCTTATTTTTCTGCGACAAGTATTCCATTTTTGACGAAATTGAGATACCATAGAAACGGAGTATAAAATTTTACAGGAGTGAGGTAACAAAGAATGAAGAAACGCATTTTGTCAGCAGTGCTGACAGGGGTATTGCTGGTTGGACTGGTGCTTGGTGCCAATTACGAAGCGGTTAGCCCGATCGGTGTAAGGCTGGATTTTGAGAACGCGACTGCACAGTCGTTGATGCAACAGCTGAACACAGCGGATGAGAATGTGATTGACGACAAGTATCGCACATTTTATGAAGTGTTTGTGTACAGTTTTTACGACAGCGATGGGAATGGAATCGGCGATCTGCAGGGACTTATTGATAAGCTGGATTACATTAATGACGGAGATCCGGCAACGGACACGGATCTGGGATGCAACGGAATTTGGCTGATGCCGATTATGCCGTCCAGTACCTATCACAAATATGATGTGACAAATTATGAAGAGATTGATCCTTCATACGGAACACTGGATGATTTTAAGACACTGATCACAGAGTGCCATAATCGCGGAATTAACGTAATTATTGATCTGGTTATGAATCATACATCATCCCACCATAAGTGGTTCCGGGAAGCAAGCCAATATCTGAAAAGTCTTCCGGAAGGTGTCGAGCCGGATGCTTCTGAGTGTCCATATGTAGAGTATTACAATTTTTCAAAGGAGCGGAATGGTGGATATAACCAGCTTGAGGGAACGGACTGGTATTATGAGTCACAGTTCTGGAGCGAGATGCCGGACCTCAATTGGGATAATGATGCGGTAAAGGCAGAGTTCGAGGCTGTGGCAAAATTCTGGCTGAACCTTGGCGTGGATGGTTTCCGACTAGATGCGGCAAAAGAATTTTACAGCGGAAATAATGAGAAAAACATCGAGATATTGAAGTGGTTCAATGATATGGTTAAGGCACAGAAGGAAGATGCTTACATCGTGGGTGAAGTGTGGATGGATAGCACGATTTACACACAGTACTATGCGAGCGGCATCGACAGCTTCTTTGATTTTGATTTTGCCGATAAAGACGGTGTGATCGCGAAAACCGTCAATGGTATCAGTAAAGCTGCTTCCTACGGGAAAAATTTGGTCAACATTCAGGACCTGTTGAAAAAATCCAGCGATACCGCGATCGATGCGCCTTTTTATACAAACCATGATATGGCACGAGGCGCCGGATATTATTCCGGAGATAACAGCGCGGCGCAGACAAAGATTGCTGAGGCGATGAACCTTCTGATGACGGGAAATGTATTCCTCTATTATGGCGAGGAACTGGGCATGAAGGGTGCAGGCAAGGATGAGAATAAGCGTGCACCGATGTATTGGTCGCTCGACGAAAATGCGGAAGGAATGTGCGATGGACCGAAGGATATGGAGCCGATCAAGATGAAATACGACAGTCTTGAGGAGCAGGAAAAGGATGGTAATTCGATCTATAATTATGTGAAGCAGGTGATTGCTCTGCGTAATCAGTATCCGGCGATCGCAAGGGGCGAGGTTGTATTCGATGAGGGAATTTCAGACACCAATATCTGTGCCATCCAAAAGACATACGAAGATGAAAAGCTTACGATCGTATTCAATATCTCTGCGGAGTCCCAGACGGTCGATCTGACAAAATCAAGTCTTGGAGCTGCAGCAGACGATGCCGGTCTTCAGATTGCCGGTGAATTGATCGATGGAACAGAAGTTGTTACGCTGGAAGACAATACGCTTACCATGCCTGCATATTCGATTGTTATTCTAAAGTAAAAGTTAATGTGAAAGCATTGATTTGCAGTTGACAAAAGCGAATGGACGTGCTTATAATAAAGCCAATTGAAGTATTCAAAGGCTATGAAAAGAACAAGTACTTTTATGTGAAACATACAGAAAGCAGCCGGCTGATGAGAGGCGCATGGGAAGCACAAAAGGAATACATCTTGGAGCTTTGCACCGAATTCAAAGTAGGCTGCAACGGAGTGGCGCACGTTATAGAGGCTTAAGTGTTGTAGGACACTTACTAAGGTATACTGTGTGAGCAGTGTACGAATTAAGGTGGTAACACGAGATAATCCCCCTCGTCCTTAAACAGGACGGGGGTTTTTTAATACTTTAATTTATGTGGAGGTAAGAAATGACTATTTATGACGAACTTGTTGCCCGTGGTCTTATTGCACAGGTAACAAATGAAGATGAAATCAAAAACATGATTAATGCGGGAAAAGCAACTTTCTATATTGGATTTGACTGTACTGCCGATTCCCTTACAGCTGGACACTTCATGGCTCTTACTCTTATGAAGCGTCTTCAGATGGCAGGAAATAAGCCAATCGCTTTGATTGGTGGCGGAACAACAATGATTGGTGATCCTTCCGGCAGAACTGACATGCGTAAAATGCTTACAAAAGAAGACATCGATTACAACGCTGAATGCTTCAAGAGACAGATGGAGAAATTTATCGACTTTGGGGAAGGAAAAGCTATGATGGTAAATAATGCTGATTGGCTTTTAAACCTGAATTATGTTGAGCTCTTACGTGAAGTTGGTTCATGCTTTAGTGTAAACAACATGCTTCGCGCGGAGTGCTATAAGCAGAGAATGGAAAAGGGACTCTCTTTCCTTGAGTTCAACTACATGATCATGCAGAGCTACGATTTCTATATGTTATACCAGAAATACGGATGTAATATGGAGTTTGGTGGAGATGATCAGTGGAGCAATATGCTCGGTGGTACAGAGCTTATTCGCCGTAAGCTTGGAAAAGACGCTCATGCTATGACAATCACACTTCTTACAGACTCAAATGGAAACAAGATGGGCAAGACTGCTGGAAATGCTGTCTGGCTTGATCCAAATAAGACTTCACCATTTGAATTCTTCCAGTACTGGAGAAACGTATCGGATGCAGACGTGTTAAAATGCCTGCGTATGCTGACATTCCTGCCACTTGAGCAGATCGACGAGATGGATAAGTGGGAAGGCGCGCAGCTCAACGAGGCAAAGGAGATCCTTGCATTCGAGCTGACCAAGATGGTACACGGGGAGGAAGAAGCACAGAAGGCGAAAGATGCTTCTCATGCATTGTTCTCCGGAGCAGGTGCTTCCGAGCATATGCCAACCATCGAGGTATCCGCAGAGGATTTCGCAGCAGGTAATATGGATATTATGGCTGTTCTCGTTAAGGCAGGTCTGTGCGACAGCCGTTCTGATGCACGCCGTGCCGTACAACAGGGAGGCGTCAGTGTAGAGGGCGAGAAAGTGACAGACATCAGCGCAAGCTACGCATTCGACGATTTTGCCGGAGAGGGCAAAGTTGTAAAACGCGGTAAGAAGAAATTTGCGAAAGTTGTCGCAAAATAATGCTTTTTGCAGAATATTGCAGAAACCGACAAAGGTTTGTGTTGACTAACAGTTTATACATCTGCTAGACTTGATAAAAGTCATGAGATTGACCTACAATTTCATAGAACACCATGTGAGGGAGTAGTTCGCACACTGTGTGGTTTGTCAACAGTCCCGGTCGCAAGACCTGGCAAATCTTAAAGAATGAGACTCATGTATACAACAATCGGATCTTCGGATTTCGGTTTTGTATGCATGAGTTTTTTTGTATTTTGAGAGGGAAAGGATAAGCACAAAGCATGATGTGCGTGACTTCGGAGAACACTAGGGGAGAAAAGGAGATTACGCATGGCACTATTTATTGAACTATTTTTGATCGGCGTCGGACTTTCGATGGACGCATTTGCCGTATCAATCTGCAAGGGATTAGGAATGGAGAAAGTCAACAAAAAGCAGGCTTTTGTCATCGGTCTGTACTTCGGAGGCTTTCAGGCGTTAATGCCGCTGATCGGATGGTTCTTAGGCATCCGGTTCCAGCAGTACATTACCTCGATCGATCACTGGATCGCGTTCGTGCTGCTCGTATTTATCGGTGGAAAGATGATCGTTGAGGCGGTTCGTGATCCGGATGTGGAAGAAATTGGTAAGAAGGATCCGCCGCTTGATCATAAGGAGATGTTTCTTCTGGCGGTTGCAACCAGCATCGATGCGCTGGCAGTCGGCATCACGTTTGCATTCCTTGATACACCGATCATTGAGGCAATCACGATCATCGGTCTGACCACATTCTTCCTGTCCATTTTAGGCGTGGTTGTCGGCAATTTCTTCGGGACCCGTTACAAGAAGAAAGCGGAGATCGTCGGAGGTATCATTCTTGTGGCAATTGGTGTCAAGATATTGCTTGAGCATCTTGGAATATTGGCATTCTAAGATGATGGTTGATTCATTTCTGATATATTGAGACTACAGCTCAAACAAAAATTAGGAGGTTACTATGACAGAATTTATTACAAATTGTTCCCTACCGCTTGCAATCGTATTTCTTGTGATCGGCTTCGTACTTCTGGTAAAAGGCGCAGACTTCTTCGTTGAGGGAAGCTCAAGCATTGCCAAGAAATTCAAGGTTCCGTCAATCATCATCGGTCTTACGATCGTTGCGATGGGAACCTCGCTTCCGGAAGCTGCCGTGTCTGTGACTGCGTCGATTGCGAACAAGAATGCGCTTGCGGTCAGCAATGTCATCGGATCGAATATTTTTAACCTGATGGTCGTCATCGGTGTGTGCGCGATCATGACGCCGGTAGCGGTACAGGCGGTTACGATCAAGCGTGATTTTCCGTTTTCCGTAATCTGTGCGATCCTGTTGCTCGCGCTTGGTATCATCGGACCAATGTCACTCGGACATATCGATGGTGTGATTTTCCTTGTGATCTTTGCCGGATTTATCGCTTTAATGATCAAGAGTGCGTTGAAGGCGAGCAAAGAAGGAAATGCGCTTGCGAGTGAGGAGATTGAAGCTGCTGAGGGGATCCAGATTCTTCCAATGTGGAAAAGCCTTCTTTATATTGTAGGTGGCGGAGCTGCGATCATGATCGGTGGCGATGTGGTTGTCAATAGTGCAAGCAATATCGCGGCAAAGTTCGGAATGAGCCAGACACTCATCGGACTGACCATCGTATCCATCGGTACGTCGCTTCCGGAACTTGTGACATCCATCGTTGCAGCCCGCAAGAACGAAGTGGATATGGCGCTCGGTAATGCGATCGGATCCAATATCTTCAACATTCTGTTTGTACTCGGAATCGCCGGAGCCATCAGCCCGATGGCGTTCCTGACAGAGAATGTGATCGACATTATCATCCTGCTTGCATTCAGTCTGCTCGTATGGCTTTTTGCATTCACAAAGCGTGAGATCAAGCGAAGTGAAGGTCTGATCATGGTATTGCTTTACGCATTATATGTCGTATATATTTGTATGAGATAGCCGAAAAATGATATATCGTGTGAGAGGCATACAATCGCTGTCAAAGGTAATTACAAATTAATTGATGTCAACTACGGAGGACAAAGGATGGATTATAATTACGAGAAAGAACGTCAGGAGGCAATTGATGCAGGCAATCGTGCATTGTTCAGTCTGCGTGCCGCGCAGGGACAATTAAACAGTGCGAAAAACTGGGGCGTTGTTGATTTGCTGGGCGGGGGATTGATCACAAGCATAATCAAACGTTCTAAGATGGACGACGCGCAGCGTTATATGGAAGAGGCTAAGCGGGATCTGCAGACGTTCAGCAATGAGTTAAGAGATGTGTCACAGTCCATTTCTCTCGATTTTAGTTCCGGTGACTTCCTTCGATTTGCGGATTATTTCTTTGACGGATTGGTTGCCGATTGGCTGGTGCAGGATCGCATTCACAATGCAAGACAGCAGGTTGATGAAGCCATTCGCAGGGTGGAGCAGATACTGCGACAATTATAAATGATAGGGATCGTAATACCCTGATACATCTGTTGTGGTAAGATGGTATCAGAGTCGTATTCGTTATATGTAGTGTATATCTGCATGAGATAGAAAGAATATGATTTGAGATTTACCCCTTGGGGCGTATGGCTTCGAGGGGCTTTTTTCTGTGACAGTTACTTTTTTCGGTTTATTGTATGATACAATGAAGCATGTGGATAGGACAAAGGAGAAGAACGATGTTTGTGTATTTGATGATGATGGATTCTCAGGAGGATCAATCGAAATTTGAAAAGATTTATCTTACATATAAAGGGTTAATGTATCATGTGGCTTATAAAATTTTGAATAATGAGCATGATGCAGAGGATGTCGTTCATTCTGCCTTTGTAAAGATTGCAGAAAATATACAAAAAATTGATGTCCCCGTGTGTCAAAAAACACAAAACTATGTCGTTACTATAGTTGAGAATAAGGCAATTGATCTCTATAGAGCAAACAAAAGAAAAAACAGCAGTTTATATTTAGACGAAATTTCCGGAATTGAGGTAGAGGAAACTCGTGTTCATGGTCTGGCGGCTTGTATGGCAAAACTAACGCCTCGATATCGTCAAATTATCTTGCTGAAGTACTATCACGGTTTTAGTTGCAAAGAGATAGCAAAGCAACTAGATATTACGGAGGCAAATGCGATAAAGCTGGATCAGCGAGCCAAGAATAAATTGCTTCAGATATGTAGGGAGGAGGGGGTATTGTGATAAATGATGCAATGTTGCAACAAGCGGCAGAAGAATTGGCGATTGCAATAAATGAAAGCTTGCCGGATCCCAAAGAATGCGTTTATCAATTTTCTCCTAAATTTGAGAAAAAATTGAAGCGGCTTACAAGGCGAGCAAATCATCCAATTCTATATCGAAGCCTACGGATGGTTGCGAGTGTATTACTGGTATTCATGATAGGATTTGGTTCAATTCTGACTGTGAGTACTGAGGCGAGGGCGATTGTGTTTGGCTGGATGAGAGTGCGGTATCAGTCGATGTATGAATATTTTTTTGAAGGTGAAGTTGAAAATCCGGAAAATGTGGTTTATTATCCGAAGTGGCTACCGGAAGATTGTGAGTTTGAAACTTCATATGACACTCTGAGTGGAAAGGTGTATATCTATTCTACACCGCGCGATTCGTTGGTTCAGTTTACCTACATTTCGCAATCAAATACAGGTAAGTTGTATATGGATGGCGTGGATGCGGAGCAAAAGGAGGTTATGATCAATGGTGGCGAAGGAACGTTGTATATTTCCCATAATGAAAGCGTAACAAGTAATCTTGTCTGGATGAATAAGTCGCGAACTGTTTTGTTCTCGATATCTGGAGATTATGATGAAGACGTCCTAATCAAAATTGCAGAAAATATTGTCGAAAAATAAAATTATTTGAAGTGTCCAAAATCGCGTCGTTGAATCGTTATTATGATTATATGATAGAGGAGGAGGGGCGATTATGTGATAATTTTAGGCAATAAAAAGGGCTGATGAAAATCATAATAGTCATAGGCAGTACAGGGGCAAATAGTCCCTGTACTGTTTTTCTAATAATAGGGTTTTATGGGGGAAATAAGTTATGCTTAAACTATCGTTACGTTATTGGAGGGTGCATTGGAAAAAGCTGGTCAAGGTTCTTTTTGCAATGATCTTAAGCTCAGCAGCACTTATGATTGCTTTTTTGCTTGCAAGATCCTCGACAGAGAAGTCTGTGCAGGATGTGTTAAATGTAAACGGAAACTACGATATTGTGGTACAGGACTTAACCAAAAGTCAATTGGACATCTTTGCGAGTGATGATCAAATTGCAGAATACGGAATTGTTCAAAATGGGGGTGTTTGTTGTACAAAGAACGAAACGATGATTCCATATGGTGCATTTTTGTCGAAAAAGGCGGTTGATATGTTTCATTATCCTGTCGAAAAGGGAGGTCATTATCCGCAAAAATCAGGCGAAATTGCAGGATATGAGAGTTCTTTTCATGCAATGGGTGTTGCAGCGGTTGTTGGAAATAAAATTCACCTACAATTCTATGATGCCAAGAGTAGAAAAGTCTCGGAAGGAGACTATACCATCAGTGGGGTGATCGACGATTATAAGAACGGACAATCAAAGATCCGTACCATGAAAAATTATCTTGATTATGATGAGAATAAAACAGATTTTCCAGAATTATTTTTTTACGAGAAAGATATACCAAATGGAAATACGATGACGGGAATGGCGTTGTGTGATGCGGATACTGCACCATATGATGTGGAAAAGAAATTAAAGGCAGATGGTCTGTCAGTATGTATGGGAAGTCGGTTAACCGGATTAGCGTCCATTGCAGTGGCATCGTTTAAAACACAAAATGATTTATATCGGAATGCCAAATTTGCACATAACGATTTTTATGCTTCCTATATGGTTCCTGCAAGCGTGATGATTATTTTTATATTGTCTTTTTGTTCAATATACGGAATGATATCGTGCAATCTGACAGATCGAAGAAAGAACCTGGGATTACTTGAATGCATTGGAATGTCCCAGAGAAAATGCGCTTTTTATTTATTTTTTGAAAGTATGCTACAGTCAATTTGTGGAATCGGCATTGGTTACATTCTGGGCATTGTATTGTATAAGGTTTATATAAAAGTATTGACGGAATGGAGAGACATTACAATATATGATGCATTTGCGGTACACCCGATTACACAGGCAGTCAGTCTCAATCCGTTTGTGTATCCGGCAGCCATATGTCTTGTAATTGCTTTGGCAGCAGTTGGAGCTGCAATTTGGCATAATTTGAGAAGGACACCACTTGAAATGCTTCATGCGGAACGCGGTGGTGCATCTGGGATGAATAAAAACAAGTATGTGATTGTTACGATTATGATTACCGGGTGGACTATGGTGTTTGGAGCAACATTTATGCTTGCAAAGGCAGATGCAGATAGTTCGGAGATTGCCGCCAATCTACAGGAAGTTTCTGCCGTGGATAGTGATTATTCTATTTCCAAAGATATTTATGATACCATGATCGGAAATGTTCAGTTTAACCGACATTCGGATGTGGTATCACAAAAAGATTTTGAATGTCTGCAGTCTTTCAAAGGGGTCACGGATGCGAAAGGCATATTGAGGATACCTGGAAATAAATTGCTATATAAAAAAGGAGATATTCCAAAGAATATAGAAGACTCGTTAAGTGAATTAGATATTCATCAAAATATTGTTCATTCAAATCTTGAAGAACTGAATCGCCTTAGTTTAGAGGACCAGGGGTATGAATCAGACGATGTATTATACAATGTTCCGGCACTTGCGGTAGATAACGATTTTGTACAGGAGTTAAAATCCAATTTAGTCAGTGGTAAGATGGATAACTCTTTTTCACAGGGGAAATCGGTGATTCTGATTGCGTATGAAAACGTGGAAGATATTCCATTTCAAGTGGGTGATAAGGTTAAGATGACAGACACCTGTATTGAGGATAATGAATATGAACAATATGATTTTTCCAGAAACACGATGCCAAAAGATAGAAAACCATCTTTTGTGTATTCGTATGATGATGGTTCCATGGAGAATTTGAAGGGTTATTCTTTTGGAAAGAGAGTCGATAACGAAGTCACTATTTCAGGCATTATGGTTATCAAGAATAAGGAATGGAAGAAATTATTATATACAGATAGTTATGTGTATAAATCAGGAACGGATGAGTATGTTCATCCAGAATTTAACATTCTTTGCAGCAAAGATGCGTTGCCTGAAATGAATCGATTAGATACTGGTTACACCGATGTGTATATTAAAACAGACAGTTCATTTCATTCCGATGTATTTGAAAAGTTATTTTATGAAATCGCTGGAAAAAGTACTCTTTTAAAACCGGTATCACGTCAGGGAGCAAAGGAAGAAATCATACAGGCAAAATGGTCGAACGTGGTAATTTTTATCTCTGTCATCATTCTGATTGTTATTGTGGGAATTCTTGGAATGATTAATTCCTACACTTATGCTATTAAGAAAAACACAAAAACGATCTGTATCCTGCGTGCAATAGGGATGCGACAGAAAGAAATACGGTTCCGATTGCTTAGGAAAATGGTTTTTTGGCCGATGATTGCGATTTCAACATCGGTTATTCCTGTTTTTATTTTTGATAAGATCAAAGACTATGCCTATCATTATGCATTTGACCTTGGACATAATGGCTGGGAAATGAAAAGTAATGGTGCCATGTATATCTGTTGGCAGGCATTATTTCCGTGGTACATTGAAATGTGGAAGCAGCCGGTTATTATTGTTATGCTGATTTCGGCTGGCATTTTGCTCATTCTGAATCTGGCTTCATTGGAAATTTCCATGAGGGACATGAACCGGTTGAGCATAACAGATGGTATGAGAAAAGAAATCTTTTAAGGGGGAGCGGATCATGATTGAAGTCAGAGATTTATACAAAGAGTATCAGAATAAAGGAGAAGAAAGCAAAGTAATTGCTGTAAATCATGTTTCGTTTGAAATGAAAGATGGAGATTTTGTGGCAGTTATGGGACCATCCGGAAGTGGAAAAACAACAATTTTGAATCTGGTTAATGGACTTGATCGCCCGACAAGTGGTGAAGTACTGTATGATGGTAAGAATATTTATGAAATGAACGATGATGAATTAGCGGATATGAGATTGCGTCATATGGGAACAGTTTTTCAGGCATATAATTTGATACCTGAACTGTCGGTATATGAGAATGTTGTATTACCAATTAAGATTGCAAAAAGAAAAGCCAATATGCAAAAGGTGGATCATTTACTGGAACAACTGGGCTTAATTGATCGAAAAAATTTTATGCCTGATCAATTATCAGGAGGTCAGCAGCAGAGGGTGGCAATTGCCAGAGCAATGATAAATGATCCTGAAATTCTGTTTTGTGACGAACCAACCGGAAATCTGGACAAGAAAACAGGAGACGAAGTTATGGATATTTTAAAGATGCTGAATGAAGAAATGGGGATTAGTATTATGGTTATTACACATGACCAATCTGTGGCGGACCGCTGTAAGAAGATCATGCATTTGTCGGATGGAAAACTTGTTACTTCTGGCAATTAAATTATGTCGCTAAGAAATTCTGTTTGATGTACAGATCGTAATATTAGGTGTATAATCAGCTTATATTATATGAAAGAAACGGAGGGTATAAATATGGCATTTGATTTTAACAAGTTGAAAAGCGATATCGTATCAATGGGGAAGGATGTTGGCGACAAGGTGAGCGATGCATCCGCGGTCGCAAAGGTAAAGCTTGATATTCACAATAAGGAAAGTTACATGGAGAAGCAGTTCACGGAACTTGGTCGCGCTTACTACCTTGCACATAAGAATGAGGAGAATATTCCGGAGAAGGAATTTTTCAGACCGATCGCAGAGGCAGAAGCAGAGATCGCGAGACTGCAGGAACAGTTAATGACGTTGCAAGGCGCGGAAGTCTGCCCAAATTGTGGCAAGAAGCAGCCGGCCGGTCATACATTCTGTGAGAGCTGCGGCGCACCGATGCATGAGACAGCAAGTGCAGAAGAGGCTGCAACAAGCGAAACGACTTCAGATGCGGAGACTGCAACAAGCAGCGAGCAATTATAGTGAATTATAGTCGATTATAGTGAATTATAGTGCATGCGCGTGAGAGGCGTGTTTCGTGGAGAACGAATCGGAATAATATGTACTTGACAGAATCTGATCAAGTAAGTATGATAAATGGCGTAATAACAAACACTATCATTAGGTAAACACTGGGAAAAAGAGAGTACATCCGGCAGGAACCTTACAGAGAGATCTCGGAAGGCTGAGAGGAGATCGGGGAGCGCAGATGGAAGATGGCTTTGGAGTGGCAGGGGCGAACCGCGCACGCGGATAGGCTCTGACGGGACCGCCTGTTATAGCGGAGAATGTGCATGCATTTACAGAGGCCGGGATCGCGAGGTGTCGGTGAATGGAAGTGGTAACACGGGATGATATTCTCGTCTTCTTAGGAATAGGAAGACGAGATTTTTTATTTTATCAAAGGAGGCCCAATAAGATGGCGAACAAAGGGAAATATTATATGACAACAGCGATTGCCTATACATCAGGCAAGCCGCATATCGGAAATACTTACGAGATTATTCTTGCAGATGCGATCGCAAGATACAAGCGTGCAGAAGGATACGATGTCTATTTCCAGACCGGAACCGACGAGCACGGTCAGAAGATTCAGGAAAAGGCAGAGGCAGCAGGTATCTCCCCGAAGGAGTATGTTGATCAGGTATCCGGCGAGGTTAAGAGAATCTGGGATCTCGTAAACTCTTCTTATGATAATTTTGTCCGTACAACCGACGAGGATCACGAGAAATGCGTTAAGAAGATTTTCAAGAAATTATACGATCAGGGCGATATCTACAAGGGCTCTTACGAGGGACTGTACTGTACACCTTGTGAGTCTTTCTGGACCGAGTCACAGCTTGTGGACGGCAAGTGCCCGGACTGCGGACGTGAGGTAAAGCCAGCGAAGGAGGAGGCTTACTTCTTCAAGATGAGCAAGTACGCAGATCGTCTGATCGATTACATCAACACACATCCGGAGTTTATCCAGCCGGTATCCAGAAAGAACGAGATGATGAATAACTTCCTTCTTCCGGGACTTCAGGATCTGTGTGTATCGAGAACTTCTTTCAGCTGGGGAATTCCGGTTGATTTCGATCCAAAGCATGTCGTGTATGTATGGCTTGATGCTTTGACAAATTATATCACAAAGATCGGTTACGATCCGGACGGATCAAGCGAGCTTTTCAAGAAGAACTGGCCGGCAGATCTGCATCTGATCGGTAAGGATATCGTGCGTTTCCATACGATTTACTGGCCGATTTTCCTGATGGCACTCGATCTGCCGCTGCCGAAGCAGGTATTCGGACATCCGTGGCTGCTCCAGGGAGGAGACAAGATGAGTAAGTCCAAAGGAAACGTGATCTATGCGGACGATATGGTAGATCTGTTTGGCGTGGACGCAACACGTTACTTCGTATTGCATGAGATGCCTTACGAGAACGACGGTGTGATCACATGGGATCTCGTGATCGAGCGTTTCAATTCGGATCTTGCAAACATTCTCGGAAACCTCGTAAACCGTACGGTTTCCATGAGCAATAAGTATTTTGGCGGAATCGTGAAGTCTACCGGCGTGACTGCAGAGGTCGATGAGGATCTCAAGGCTGTTGTTACCGGAACCCGTGATCGCGTGGCACAGAAGATGGAGAAGCTTCGTGTGGCAGATGCCATCTCCGAAGTGTTCGCATTGTTCCGTCGCTGCAACAAATACATTGATGAGACTACGCCTTGGGTACTTGCAAAGGATGAGGCGCAGCAGGATCGTCTGGCAGAGGTTCTCTACAACCTGACCGAGTCCATCACGATCGGTGCAAGCCTGTTACATTCCTTCCTGCCGGAGACCGCCGAGAAGATCGTAGCACAGTTGTCAACTTCTCTTCGTGATTTCGATGATCTTGACAAGTTTGGTTTATATCCAAACGGAACCAAGGTGACTGAGACACCGGAGATTCTGTTCGCAAGACTTGATCCGAAGGAAATCATGCCGAAGGTTGAGGAACTTCAGGCAAAGCAGAAGACAGAGTATGAAGCGGAGCAGAAGAAGTTAAACGGCGAGGAAGCCACAGAGGAAGAGGCTTCGATCGATATCGAGCCAAAGGAAGAGATCACATTTGACGATTTCATGAAGATGCAGTTCCAGGTAGGCGAGATCCTTTCCTGCGAGGCCGTTGCGAAGTCCAAGAAGCTGCTTTGTTCCCAGGTGAAGATCGGAAGCCAGGTAAAACAGATCGTATCCGGAATCCGCAAGGATTACTCACCGGAAGAGATGGTCGGCAAGAAGGTTATGGTTCTTGTGAACTTAAAGCCGGCGAAGCTTGCAGGCGTTTTATCTGAGGGAATGCTTCTGTGTGCAGAGGATGCGGACGGCAATCTTTCGCTCATGACACCGGAGAAAAAGATGCCGAGCGGCGCAGAGATTTGTTAAACAACGAACTTGAAAGTAATTTACTTCAAAGTTCATTATTTTCTAGAACAAATTTGAGAAAATTGGCGATGTTTCATGACCTGGATGAGAAAAAATACAATCAGATCAAGAAACCTCAAGAAGCTTATTGACCTGAAGAGGGAAAATGTATATTGGGTCAAGAGAATAAGTGAAATTGCTTGACCTAGAAGTGAAAAGAGTGAAACTAGGTCAAGCGATTAGCCATAACGCCATGACCTAAAATGACAAAAGCCAGATTTGGGTCATGGGAATTGATAAGTACGAGGGATAACAGACAAAACAGGAGGGGAGTATGGAAATCCTGGATATTGTAGATGACAATGGAATACCGACTGGCAAGACGGTGGATCGTGTGACTGCGCATCGCGAGGGCATCCAGCACCGGACGGCACATCTGTGGATCGCGCGCAGACGGGACGGACAGATTGAGTTGCTCCTGCAAAAGCGTTGCATGGAAAAGGATTCGTTTCCGGGATGTTACGACATCTCAAGTGCCGGACACATTCCGGCGGGCATGGATTATGTTCCGTCGGCACTCAGGGAGCTTCGCGAGGAGCTTGGTGTGACAGCACAGGCAGAGGATCTGATTCCATGCGGATTAAAGCGTGTAACTGTGAAGAATGAATTTCACGAGCATCCGTATGTGGATCGTCAGGTGTGCAATGTCTATCTGATGTGGATGGATCGTCCGGCGGAGGAATTCGTTGTGCAGAGGGAAGAGATTGAAAGCGTTATGTGGATGGAGTATCAGGCTGTTCGCAAAGCGGTAACAGAGAATACGATTCCGAATTGCATTGATATCGAAGAACTTGATATGATCGAAACGCATTTCGAAGATTGAAACAGATTATGAGAAAGAATTCAGAATTGGCGTACAAACAGAGACATTTGATTCTGAACAATGAAGGAGCGTTCATGATATTTGAAACCCATGCACATTATGACGATGAAAAATTCGCAGAGGACAGGGAAGAGGTTCTTGCTGATCTGCCGAAGAGGGGCATCCGCCCGGTCATCAATGTCGGAGCATCCATAGAATCAACTAAGACCACCTTAGAGATCGCCGAGAGTCATGATTTCGTCTATGCAGCAGTCGGTGTGCATCCGAGTGATATTGACGGATTGAATGAGGAAACCTTCGCATGGCTTGCGGAGCAGACGAAGCACCAAAAGACGGTTGCGGTCGGTGAGATCGGACTGGATTATTATTGGGACAAGGAAGCGGATGTGCAGAAGCAGCAACGCTACTGGTTTAGGCGCCAGCTGGAGCTTGCCCGCGAGAAAGAGCTTCCGGTTATTATCCATTCGAGGGATGCGGCGGAAGATACGATGGATATTTTGCAGGAACTTCATAAGCAAGGTCCGAATCATCCGGGAGTGATCCACTGTTATTCCTACTCGCCGGAGATGGCGCATGAATTCATCAAGATGGGCTATTACATCGGTGTCGGCGGCGTTGTGACGTTTAAAAATGCAAAGAAGCTTGTCCGCACGGTCGAAGAAATCCCGATGGAGCGGATTCTACTGGAAACCGACTGCCCGTATATGGCGCCGGAACCGCACCGCGGAACACGTAACGATTCGCGTAACATTCCGTATGTGATCGAGAAGATTGCACAGATTAAGGGCATTGATCCGAATGTTGTGGAAGAGACTGCGCGTGAGAATGCATTTCGGCTTTTTACGAAGGCTGTATAATGAAAAGCTGCGATTTCATAAGGAAGAACTTATGGAGTTGCAGCTTTTGTAGTATTTTCAGGCGTTTGCAACTGCTGGTTGACAATATATACGGATTTCCTGGTGGTAATGCAACCGCCAATTTTGGTAGAATCGGCTTAACAAATAAAGAAAGGCGGGAACTGTAATGAGTATAGCGGACAGAATTCAGACGTTAAGAAAAAGTAAAGGGATTTCACAGGAGGAATTGGCGGACAAGATTGGCGTTTCGCGCCAGGCTGTTTCCAAGTGGGAGAGCGGGCAAAGCGCACCGGATATTGAAAAAATTATTTTACTCAGTGAGTTCTTTGGAGTTACGACCGATTTCTTATTAAAAGGAATTAAACCGGTAGCGGAGGAAACGAAGTCGAAGCCCGATGCGAGAATCTTTGCTTTGGCAGGAACAGCAATCAATTTTATTGGTCTGGTTGTTGCGATTATGATTTGGGTGGAGGAACAGACTTTGGGATCTGTTGCGGTCGGACTCATTATCATGGCGGTGGGGTGCCTGAGTTTTGGAGTCGGACAGTACATAGGTACGAATAGGAGAGCTTCCTCTCGGATTTTTGGAACAATCAATGTATGGCTACTGAGTCCTATTCCGTGCGTGTGCATATACCTGTTGCTGTATCGTATCATCGATCGATTGTGGTGGAGTCCTAGGTTTTCGCAAAATGGGAGTGCTGCTTTAGGAATCGGACCTTGTTTGCTCATTTACGTTGTGTTCTGTGTTGTTTTTGATGTTGTGTGGCTAAAGTGCAAAAAGAGATAAACGCGTCTGGGTGTTTGCATACAAATAATTTGACTTGTTATGTGGGTTAGATTAGAATTTTGTATGGAAGAAATTGGATTTTATGGAGGGTAATATCATGAAGAAATTGATTGCAAAAATCGAGGATATGAATTTTAGCGGACGCGAGTATTTTCTGCTCGGCGTGTGTCTGCTGCTTGGCGGAACACTGCTTGGAATGTTGCTTTCACCGAAGGGGGAAAGAGTGATCGGAAGCCATAATGGGAACAATAATACCGGTTATTACAATGAAAACGACGCGGATGAAGAAGACGAATAAATACTTTGGGAGGCTTTTATAAAAGTGTATTCCCTCATAAAAATGTGAAAATGAAGAAAAAATGGCTCATAAAAATGTAATGAGTATATTTTCTGGGTATGTAGGGTAATTGCGCCACCCGATGATATAGTCGGTAAAAGCGCAAGTTTGAGCTATGTCAAATCGTTCTGACATAACTTTTGGGGCAATGTCAAAGCTATTTGATAGATAAAATCTCCGGAAGTGATTACTCTTAGATCAAATCAAGAGAACAAATCACCGGTGAAGGAGGATCGTGTTATGAAATTAAATGCACAGATTAAAAAATATCGGATGAAGAAGAATTTGTCTCAGGAGGAATTGGCGGAAAAGGTGTATGTGACACGACAGACGATTTCCAGTTGGGAAAATGAGAAAAGTTATCCGGATATTCACAGTCTGTTACTTCTTAGTTCACTATTTGATGTATCTCTTGATGAATTGATCAAAGGAGATACCGAAGAGATGAAGTTAATTATTGATGAACAGGATGTGCAGGAATTTAATTACTACGGTAAGATTTTTTCAATCCACTTTCTGATTATGATTCTGGCTGTTGTACCGTTGTTTTACTGGCTGGATCTGTATGCGCTCATCCCGCTTGGAATATGGTTTGCGATAACAATGTTTTGGGCGATAAAAGTCGAAAAATTAAAAAAGAAAAACGATGTGCAGACATACAGGGAAATTGTTGCTTTTACGGAAGGGAAGAAACTGGATGAGATTTCTAAAATGGTAGAGGGCGGAAAGCGTCCATATCAGAATGTTTTCAAATTTGTATTCGGTGCGGCAATCGCGGTTGTGGTACTGATGCTGGGAGAGGTGCTTATCCGCTTCATCGGATGATTGCAAAAAGCACATCCCTCGGGCTATAATAAACATAGTCCGAGGGCTTTTTAATGCCTAAATTCAGAGAAGAAAGGATAAGAGATAATATGACAGAAAAAGAGAAAATGCTTGCCGGAAAGATTTACGATCCGAGCGATAAAACGTTAGATGAATTACGAGTAAAGGCACACAAATTATCACAGATGTACAACAATACTTATGATACCGATGCGGAGAAACGCAGGGAGATTATGGCGGAACTGATTCCGAACTGTGGGCAAGACACGTATTTGCAGGGACCGATTTGTTTTGATTACGGTGTGTTTACAACGATAGGGAGTAAGTGCTTCGCAAACTTTAATTTTACCGTGCTTGATACCTGTCCGGTGACCATCGGCGATAATGTATTTTTCGGGCCGAATTGTACGATCGCAACACCGATGCACCCGTTCCGTTGGCAGGAGCGCAATATGAAATATAAAGAAGACGGTACGGCGTACGATGATGAATACGGAAAACCGGTCACGATCGGTTCCAACTGCTGGATCGCCAGCAACGTTGTGATTACCGGAGGAGTTACGATCGGTGAAGGATGCGTGATCGGAGCGGGAAGCGTCGTGACAAGAGATATTCCGGCAAATTCATTGGCTGCCGGTAATCCGTGTAAAGTAATCCGTGAGATTACTGAGAAAGATTCCATTCAGCATATGCCAAAATTGTGGTAGGCTATGGTGGAGAAGACGTTCAACGGTGCAGCAACTGCCAAGGGAACACTTATCATCACACCTGAAAAGTCATCGTTACTACGCGGGCGCATGGATCACAGCTATTACTATGATGGATATACAGCATTTAAAACAGAAGATTTGTGAAAAATCCCCGTCTGCTTGGCAGACGGGGGCTTTTTATTAGAAATTGTGAGCCTGTGCGGCAAGATGCGACACATCCATATAGCTCGGTAAACCGTGATAATAGGTGACTGGAACCTCTCCCTGAATGAGTGGTGTGAGGTAGGCGAGCATCTCTTCCGTGACGTTGTTGCCGCGGGCGTTGATCCATTTACGAGGAACGGATTTCGCCTCATTGGCGATATTTTTGATCTTGGCATAGTCATATACGATTGTGTAAGGCTCGTCGGATGTCCGTTTCATAACGACCATGGATGCGGTGACACCCTGCAAAGCCAGCGTTACGGCTTTTTCTCCGGAGAAGAATGCCTCCTTTAAGTCGATGGCGGAGGAGAGATGGGCGGCGCATCGCTGTAAGATGTTGATCTCAACAGAGCGGACTTTGACCGGAATGCTTGCTTTGATCAGAAGTTCCAGAGCCTTTCCGGCACCGCTTAACTGGCTGTGTCCGAAGGTGTCAGTAGCGCTCTCGCCGGCACTGATGTAATTGCCCTCCGCGTCATGGATGCCTTCCGATACGGCAACGATTACATTGTTACGCTCCGTGAGGAGTTCACGCACATCTGCAAGAAAATCCTCTGTGTTAAAAGTACATTCCGGAAGATAGATCAGGTGTGGCGCATCGCAGTAGGTGTTGCGGGCAAGAGCGGATGCGGCGGTTAGCCAGCCGGCGTCGCGCCCCATGATCTCAACGATCGTTATGCTTTTGACCGGATAAATGATTGTATCGTGTGCGATCTCAAGGAGCGTTGATGCAATGTATTTCGCGGCGGAGCCAAAGCCCGGTGTATGATCGGTGATCATAAGGTCGTTGTCGATTGTCTTCGGGATACCGATGATCCGGATATCGCTTCCAATCGATGCGGCATAATCGGAAAGCTTTAATACTGTGTCCATCGAGTCGTTTCCTCCGATATAGAAGAAGCCCTTAATATTTAATGCGTCAAACTGCTCGAAAATCTTCTCGTAATCGGATGGATCTTCGCGGTAATCCTTTAATTTGTAACGGCACGAGCCAAGATACATGGCCGGTGTGGTTGCAAGCTGCTGCAGAGCATCTCTGCCGGATGCGGTCAGTTCCGTAAGGTTTAGGTAGTTTTGGTTCAGAATACCGAGAATTCCGTTGATCGAGCCGTAAACGGTTCCGTAATGTCCGACGGAAGCATGGATAACGCCCGCAAGGCTGGCGTTGATCGCGACGGTCGGACCTCCGGATTGTGCAACGATGCAGTTCGGTAAGTCTGTTTGTTGTGTCATGGTGAAATTCCTCCTCTTATACGATATGAAGTTTGATCCCCATATCTTTTATAATGTTTTTCCATTCATCCGAGATTCCGCTGTCTGTGACGATCTCATTGACGGAAGTAAGCGGTGCAACGAAAGCGGAGCGCACCAGCCCGAATTTGCTGGAGTCGGCGACGAGAATCGTGGAAAGTGAAGAATTCATTGCTGCTTTTTTCGTGAGAACCTCGTAGTTGTGTGCGCAGGTGATGCCAAGTGCCTCGTGCACACCGGACGCAGCGAGGAAGAACTTGCTGGCGCGGCAGCTTCGGATCAGCTCATTTGCATAAGAAGATTCAAACATCTGATCTGCCTTGTGCAGCAGGCCGCCGGCTAATGTGAGCTGGATGCCTTCCTTCGGAAAAAGCTGTGTTAATGTATAGTAGTTATAGCATGTGATGTTTAGATTAATATGTTCCGGAATGAAATATGCCATTGCCGCGATCGTAGTACCGGAATCGAGGATGATCGTGTCGTTCGGCTGGATCAGTGATGCGGCGAACTGTCCGATCGTCTGTTTTTCTTTCGCGAATTTCGTCTGCTCCGAATGCAGCGTGTATTCGCTTTCAATATTGGTGATCATCGATTTGTCGTTGATCGGCAGCTGGATGCCGTGGCTGCGCACGAACAGGTTATTTTCTTTTAAATACTGCAGATCTCGCCGTATCGTCATCTCGGATACATTTAACATTTCCGAGAGATCTTTGACCGATAGGGAAGGTGATTCCTGTAAAAAGGAATAGATTTCATTTATTCGTTGGTCTTTTTTCTTCAATATGTACACCTCGCATTTGGTTGGTTCACAACTTGTTTGTATAAAGTATAACATAGTACAACTTAAAAATGTTAGAAAATGTTCAAAAAATGTTCGATTTTTGCAAAATATACAAAAAAGAAAAGCTTCGATTGTGAAAAATATTTATGCCGAAAAAATAAAAAGTATAAAGAAATACTTAAAAACCAAGAAAAATGGGGAAAGTGCGCAAAGTAACAAAAATCAGAAAAATGTTAGATATTGTTCAAAAACTAACATTTTTGGATTTGATGTGCACATAATTTCGTGGTAAAAGATAATTACAACGTATGAGGTGCACTGCAATATACAAAAGTAAAGGAGAATGATATGGTAAATTTAAGCAGAAGAAAGTATGTGAGATTGCTTGCCGTAGCACTTATCATCTGTTTGATCAGTATGATCGGCGCAAGTCTCGTCAATACGAACTTTGGTCACATCAAAGTACAGAACTTCAGTATTGAGGATGCAAACGGACACAAAATAGGCCTGATAATGTACAAACCGGAAAATGCAACGGCTGAGACGCCTGCACCGTGTGTTGTAACATTACACGGCAGCTTCGATGCAAAAGAGACACAGGATTACACTTGTCTGGAACTTGCAAAGAGAGGATTCGTTGTATTGTCCATGGATTGTGACGGACACGGAGATTCAGATAACTACAAAGACAACCCAATGGATGCTTTTTTCACAGTAACAGCAAACCCGGGTTCTTCATTTGAAGATATTTCTACATCTCCCGGATCAGGAATGTGTGATGTTGTAAATTATGCATACAACAGTCTTTCATTTGTAGACAAGGATCAGATCGGTATCACAGGACATTCCCTTGGCGGTAAGATGGCAAATGCCTGCCTTGCTTACAACAAGATTCAGGAAGCAAACGGTGGTGTAAACGAGGTAGCAGCTGTATTCCTTATGGGAAATCAGCAGTTAAATATTGATGGTGTATGGCAGGATCACTTAAATTATGATCCGGACGACACACCGGACAGCGGCGACGAGATTCCATTATATTATGATGTTGATTACGGTATCGATGCCGGACAGCTGGATGAGAACAACTACCAGACAGAAGTTGGCGGACCTCAGAACTTCTATCAGTCAGCTAACGCAAGGGTTCTGATCAACGAGCTTGACAACTATGATTTACAGGAAGGCGACGATGTAGAAGTCGGCAAGATCTACGAAGGAACCGTACAGGGCTCTGACGAGACCTATATCCGTGCTTTATATCAGCCTTATGAGACACATATTTTAAACCATTACTCATTAGCAACAACATCGAATTTGGTTGACTTCTTCCAGAACGCTTTTGAAGCACCAAATTACATTGATGCAGGAAGTCTTACAATCCAGTACAAGTGGTTCTTCAACACCATCGGTGTGATTGGATTCTTCCTTTCAGTATACGCATTTGCATGCATCTTATTGACAACTGGTTTCTTCGGCACATTACTTGCCAAGAAGGAATGCGACATCTATGTTCCTGCAGCCCCAAAGGGTGCCAAAGGAAATGTAATTTACTGGGTATTCTTAGCATTAGGCGGATTACTTCCGGCAACCTTCATGATCCCGTTAGAGCAGTGGATCGGTGCTCACAGAGGAGCAGATTTCGCAACACGTTCCCTTTTCGGAACCAAGATCTGGCCACAGGGCTTAACATTAGAGCAGGGTATGTGGACAGGCGCAGCAGGACTCTTAGGACTGGTATTTTTCGCAATTGGTTACTTCTTAATCAGTAAGAAGAGTGGTGTAAAACCTACGGACTGGAACTTAAAGATGAATAAATCTGATGTAGGTAAGACCGTTTTAGTCGTACTTGCAGCAATCGGATTCGGATATGGTGTTGTAGGATTTGCGAAGTACTTCTTCGGAGTAGACTTCCGTTTCATCAGTTATGTAATCAAGTGGCCTTCAAGCGGAGCACTCCTGATCGCATTGCGATTCCTTCCACTGTTTGCAGTATTCTTCTTTGCAAACGCACTTTGCCAGAACCTCTGCAACATGGTAGCAGGAAGAAAAGAGTGGTTAAATACATTACTGATGTGCCTTGCAAATATCATTGGTCTTGCATGCATCTGGATCTACCAGTATTCAGGACTGATCAGCAAGGGAGTTGTAAGACTCGACAGCGCACGTGTCATGTTGACATGGCCATTATTCATCAACCTGACATTATGTACCATCATTTCCAGAAGATTCTACAAGAAGACTGGAAAAGTATACATTGGAGCACTTATGAATACAATCCTGTTTACAGTGATTTCTTGTGCTAACACAATGACATTGTACTGCACAAACTGGTGGTTCTAAAAAACTGGGGGAGTATCCGGGATACTCCCCCTATCTATTAAAAGATCCGGTATGGAGGTAGAAATGAGAAAGATTATAAACAATCCTGAGAACATTGTAGAGGAAATGATGGAAGGTTTCATCGCAGCTTACCATCATATGTATTACAGACATCCTGAAGTCAACAGTGTGATCAGCCGACACAGAAGAAAAAATAAAGTTTCGTTGATTATCGGCGGTGGAAGCGGTCATGAACCAATGTTTTCCGGCTTTGTAGGAGCAGGCCTTGCTGACGCAGCATGCTGTGGAAATATTTTCGCTTCACCGGACCCTAAGAATATTTACGAAACCGGAAAAAGCATTGATGAGGGCAAAGGAATCCTCTTTGTATATGGCTGCTATGCGGGCGACAATCTGAATTTTGATATGGGAGAAGAATTCCTGAATGCCAAAGGAATCAAGACCGCACATGTGCGTGTACAGGACGATGTGGCAAGCGCACCGAAGGAGCGTAAGGAAGACCGCAGAGGTATCGCAGGAGATGTCTTCGTAGTTAAGATCGCCGGAGCCGCATGCGATGCAGGTTTGAATCTGGAAGAAGTAACAAGAATTACCGAGAAGGCAAGAGACAACACTCGTACAATCGGAGTAGCGACAGCACCGGCCCAGCTTCCGGGAGCGGACAAGCCAATTTTTGAATTAGGCGAGGATGAGATTGAGTACGGAATGGGACTTCACGGTGAAAAAGGCGTAGAGAGAACCAAGTGTGAACCGGCGGATGTGCTGGTGGAGAAAATGTATCATCAGATCATGGATGATTCGGACCTGCAGCGCGGCGATAAAGTATGCGTTCTGGTCAACGGCTTAGGTTCCACAACAATTTTGGAATTATCGATCGTGTTCCGTAAATTAAACGAACTGTTAAAAGAAGACGGAATTGAGATTTACGACACGGATTTAAATAACTATTGTACCAGTCAGGAAATGGGTGGTTTTTCTATCACATTAATGAAACTGGACGATGAACTGAAAAAATATTATGACATGCCATGCTATTGCCCGTTCTATGCAAAAGGATCGGTTGAGCTTGGCGAGGAAGTGCCGGAAGTAGAAGAGGCACCGAAGAAAGAAAAGAAGGAAAAGAAAGAACACGCAGCAAGTACTTACGTGAGAAGAAAGCACTATGAGAAGCTGAATGCAGAGGACTGCAGACAGATGCTTCTCTATATCGCAGACAAGATTCTGGCGAATGAGCCGTATCTGACCGAGGTGGACAGTGCAATCGGTGATGGCGATCATGGCATCGGTATGGCAACCGGCATGAAGAATGCCAAGGAAGTACTGCGTGATATGGAAGGCGAGAAGAATGTGTATAGCATTTTTGAGGAAGCTGGAAAAGCAATGCTTCTTAGCATGGGCGGCGCTTCCGGTGTTATCTTCGGAAGCCTTTATCTGGAAGGTGCACTCGGCACAGAGAGCAAAGAGTTTCTGACTGCTGAGGATTTAAAGACGATGGAAGAGAAGAGTCTGAAAGCGATTCAGGAGCGTGGCAAGGCAAGTGTTGGTGACAAGACGATGGTCGATGCTTTGGCACCAGCCGTTGATGCAATGAAAGCGCATTATACAGAAGGCCTTGAGAAGATGCTTGAAGAAGCAGAAGCAGGCGCATTGCGAGGCGTGGAAAGTACGAAAGACTGTATCGCAAAGTTTGGCAGAGCGAAGTCACTCGGCGAGCGCGCATTGGGATTTCAGGATGCGGGTGCCACCTCAACATGGTTGATTTTCCAGGGAATGAGAGAATTTGTGAAAGGAGAATAAGTAATATGAAGATAGCAATCGGATGCGATCCAAATGCACAGAAAGAAAAAGAAGAGGTTATGGCATTAATCGAGAAGAAAGGATACGGTCCGGTAGAGGACTTTGGAAGTGAAGATCCGACCTACGCAAACGTAGCAATTAAAGTTGGTGAGGCAGTTGCTTCTGGTGAATACGACAGAGGAATTTTAATCTGTGGAACCGGAATTGGAATGACCATTTCTGCTAATAAAGTAAAAGGCGCATATGCGGCACTTGTTTCAGATGTATATTCCGCACAGAGAGCGCGTCTGAGCAACGATGCCAACATCATGTGCATGGGTGCTTTCACAACAGGAAGTAAAGTAAGAGAACTGTTAGTTGAGGCATTTTTCGAGAACGAATTCGTAAAAGGATGCGCTTCACAGCCGAAGGTTGATGCGTTCGTGGAGTACGACCAGAATAGATAAGCAGGTAAAGCATATGAAACGAAAGATATATTTTGGCAGCAATTTAAAAATGTATAAGACCGTGGCACAGACGGAAAGCTATCTGAAAGAACTGGCAGACAGCACAAGAGAGCTTCGCGCGCAGAATCCGGATATGGAACTGTTTATCCTGCCGTCCTACACTTCTTTGGAGGCTGCGGTAAGAGGCACGGATCAGTCGGAAATCCGTCTTGGTGCACAGAATATGTGCTGGGAGGATGAAGGACAGTTTACCGGTGAAATCTCTCCGGTTATGCTCGAGGAGCTTGACCTTCACCTTGTGATGGCCGGACATTCCGAGCGTCGGCATGTCTTCGGAGAGAGTGACATCGAGGAAAATAAAAAGATGCTCGCAGCGATGAAGCACGGTTTTACCGGACTTCTGTGCATCGGTGAAACCAGGGAAGAGAAAGAGTACGGTATTGCAGACGAGGTGTTGCGCACACAGATCAAAGTGGGATTGCACGGCATCAAGGCAGACGATCTGGATAAAGTATGGATTGCGTATGAGCCTGTCTGGGCAATCGGTGTAAACGGCACTCCGGCACCGGTTCCCTATGCACAGGAAAAGCATCATGTAATTCGCCAGACATTAAAAGAATTGTATGGAGAAGCTGCAGATCTGGTTCCAACGTTATATGGTGGCAGTGTTAATTTAGAGAATGCAACGCAACTTTTCGCGCAGCCGGATATCGATGGTCTTTATGTAGGAAGAGTTGCCTGGGATGCAAAGCGTTTTGCCAGATTGATCACAGATTGTCTGGCAAGGGGCAAGAAGCAGTAAGAAAGGAGTCAGCATGACAGAAGCAGAATTAAAGAAGACAGCGAATGAGGTGCGCAAGAATATTGTGACGGCAGTATATCATGCACATTCCGGACACCCGGGCGGATCATTGTCCGCAGCGGACATATTGACATATCTTTATTTTGAAGAGATGAATATTGATCCGAGGAATCCAAAGAAAGCAGATCGTGATCGTTTTGTATTATCCAAAGGACATGCAGCGCCAGGATGGTATTCGGTGCTTGCGGAACGTGGTTATTTTGACAAAGAAGAATTGAAAGGTCTTCGCCATGTGGGCTGCTTTTTGCAGGGACATCCGGATATGAAACATACACCGGGTGTTGATATGTCATCCGGTTCACTTGGACAGGGAATTTCAGCTGCCGTAGGAATGGCATTGGCAGGTAAAATGGACAATGCATCATATCGTGTGTATACATTACTTGGAGATGGCGAGATTCAGGAAGGACAGGTTTGGGAAGCTGCAATGCTTGCTGCAAACCATAAATTAGACAATCTGGTTGTTATTGTGGATAACAACAATTTACAGATTGATGGAACGGTAGAGGATGTCAATTCGCCGTATCCGATTGATGAAAAATTCAAAGCATTTAAATTTCATGTGATTAACATAAATGGAAATGATTTTCAGGATATTGAGAGGGCATTTCAGGAGGCGAGAGAACACAGCGGACAGCCGACTGCTATCATTGCGAAGACCGTAAAGGGCAAAGGTGTCTCTTTTATGGAAAATCAGGTGGGCTGGCATGGAAAAGCACCGAATGAGGAAGAGTACCAGATCGCAATGAGAGACTTAGAGAAAGCAGGTGAGGCATTATGTCAGAAGTAAAAAAAATAGCGACTCGCGACAGCTATGGAAATGCATTGGCTGAATTGGGTAAAGAGCATGAAAATCTGGTTGTTTTAGATGCAGATCTTGCAGCTGCGACTAAGACAGGAGTGTTCAAAAAGGCATATCCGGAGAGATTTATTGATTGTGGTATTGCAGAAGCCAACATGACAGGTGTAGCAGCTGGTCTTTCAACCTGTGGAAAAGTTCCGTTTATTAGTTCCTTTGCTATGTTTGTTGCAGGAAGAGCATTTGAACAGGTGCGTAATTCTATTGGATATCCACATCTGAATGTGAAGATTGGAGCAACCCATGCAGGAATTACCGTAGGAGAAGACGGAGCGACACATCAGTGCAATGAAGATATCGCATTAATGCGTACAATTCCTGGCATGGTGATTATTAATCCTGCAGATGACGTGGAAGCAAGGGCTGCCGTGAAAGCGGCTTATGAATATGAAGGTCCGGTTTATCTGCGTTTTGGAAGATTAGCACTTCCGATCATCCATAATGAAAGTTCTTACAAATTTGAAATCGGAAAAGGCGAAATTTTACGCGATGGAAAAGATGTAACCATTGTTGCTACGGGTGCAATGGTAAGCAATAGCTTAGAAGCAGCAGAGAAATTGGCAGCAGATGGAATTGAAGCAAAAGTTATTAATATTCATACCATCAAGCCGCTCGATGAAGAACTTGTCGTAGCTGCAGCGAAAGAAACTGGCAAGGTTGTTACCGTAGAGGAGCATTCTGTGATCGGCGGACTCGGCAGCGCGGTATGTGATGCGCTTGCAATGAAGAATCCAACTCCGGTAATGAAAATCGGAATCAACGATACCTTCGGAGAGTCAGGACCGGCAGTTGAATTGTTGAAAAAGTATCAATTGGATGCAGAAAGCATTTACGAAGAAATAAAGAATTTTGTAAAATAAAAGGTGATAAGTTTCTCATAGTAGCTTCCCCCATACCTACCCTCGGACTGATATAATCGGTCTGGGGGTAATTTTTTTATTTGAAGCAGATGTAAATTATATAGGATACATGCTATAATAAACAAAGACTTGTGAGGAGGAAGTTGTTATGTGGTTTATTTTTGCATTATTATCCGCTGTATTTGCGGCACTTACCTCAATTTTAGCCAAGGTCGGTATTGAAGGCGTGAATTCGAATCTGGCGACAGCCATCCGAACCGTTGTCGTAGTTGTGATGGCATGGGGAATGGTATTTCTGACCAATGCACAGAACGGTATCGCACAGATTGGCAAGAAAAGCTGGATTTTTCTGATTCTGTCGGGTCTGGCAACCGGAGCTTCTTGGCTTTGCTATTACCGTGCGCTGCAGCTTGGACAGGCATCGAAGGTAGTGCCGATCGATAAATTAAGCGTTGTCATTACACTGATCCTTGCATTTGTATTCCTGCATGAGGATTTCACGATGAAGTCTCTGATCGGTTGTGTGCTGATCGGCGCAGGAACACTGATCATGGTTCTGTAAAATCCAGAAGCGGTCAAGAGCAATTCGCGTAGTACAACAGATTTATGCTCGATAAATAAATAATAGGAACGGAGGAAATCATTCATTATGGAAGAATTTAAGAATAGAGAAGCATTTGACGCATATTGGAACGAGAATTATGTTCCGCTTACCTATGAAGATGTCAAGGAAGCTTATGAGGACTTCGTGAAGTCCGCAGATAAGCATATCTTCATTCCGGACTATGAGGAAGCCGGAGCCATCAGCAGGGATGATTTTATGGAGAATCTGTCACAGACTGCACAGTTTACGTTTCAGGACAGCCTGACAGAGGCATTTTACGATAAGAATCCGGATCTGTATGAGACGGCATTTGCAATCTACGAGGAAGCGCAGATGAACGGAACAAAGGATTCGAATATCGCAGCAACTTTCCATGAGGAGTATCAGCGACTGTACAATGAATTCCTGCTTGCGATGTTTGATGCTGCATTCTAATTTCAGAAGGGAGATTTACCGTGGCAACACTTGGAAATCCGAAAAATACCATCGAGGTATTGCAGAAATACAATTTTAATTTTCAAAAGAAATTTGGACAGAACTTCCTGATCGATACGCGTGTGCTTGAGGAGATCATCGATGCCGCAGAAATCACGAAGGACGACTTTGTGTTGGAGATCGGACCGGGAATCGGAACGATGACACAGTATCTGTGCGAAGCGGCGCGTGAAGTTGTCGCAGTAGAAATCGACACTAACCTGATTCCGATACTAAAAGACACGCTTTCCGCATATGATAATGTGGAAGTGCTCAATCAGGACATCTTAAAAGTCGATATTGCGTCTCTTGCGAAGGAGCGCAACAACGACAAGCCGATCAAGGTTGTGGCAAACCTGCCGTATTACATCACGACTCCGATCATTATGGGGCTTTTTGAAAGCCGCGTACCAATTGACAGTATTACGATCATGGTACAGAAAGAAGTCGCAGACCGTATGCAGGAAGGACCGGGAAGCAAAGAATACGGTGCGTTATCACTTGCCGTCCAGTATTATGCTAAGCCGGAGATCGTCGTCAATGTGCCGCCGAGCTGCTTCATGCCGCAGCCGAAAGTCGGCAGCGCCGTCATCCGCCTGACACGTCATGAACAGTTACCGGTTGAAGTCGAAGACGAAAAATTAATGTTTCAGGTCATCCGCGCCTCTTTTAATCAGCGCCGGAAAACACTTGCAAACGGATTAAACAACTTTGGTGGCTTCGGACTCAGCAAAGAAGAGATCCAGGCCTGCATCGAAGAACTCGGCGTACCGGTCAACATCCGGGGCGAAGCACTCTCCTTGGAGCAGTTTGCCGAGCTCGCCAATATTATTAACAGGCATAGACAGCAAGCGAATTCTACAGAAGCTTAAATTCTCAATATGCCGTTGTCAGGTGAATATTTTTGGAACAACAGGATTCGGGGCAATTCAACCATTTGATTTTGCCAATCCACAGTTGCCGGAGTTATACTTATTTACGAAGAATAAATCGGCGACTGTTCCGCCGTACCATTGTTATTGATAATTGCGTGTATCTCAGCCAATGATCCAAAATCGCTGGCGGAATTAATTCGCTGATTTTTCTGAGAAAATAACTGTATACTTCGGCAACGTCGAATAAAAATCATTTATGGTTGACTTGCCCCGGACCCGTCAGGCAAAAATAGAACTTCGACAGCGTCAAATTGACAACATTTATGTTTGTATAAAATTCACGGGGCTGGAAATACTGTCATCATAGACAAAATGATGATGGAGGAAAGCCCTATGAAAAAACAACAGTATGTAGCCGCTGTCGCCTGTCTCGTGGCGGGAGCGATCGGATTTGCCAGTGTATATGCAACAGAAAAAGGCCAGGAGCGCAAAAACGAGATTGCGCAGGAGCAAAGCATTTCGTCAACGGAGCAGCTCTCCGCCGCGTCCAATGAGCTTGAAGCACAAAGCAGCAAGAAAGCGAAGGCACAGATCAGGAAAGCGCAGACCGCCAAGCAGGAGAAGAAAGAGAAGGTCGAGAAGAAAGCGGAAGCAGAGCCCGTAAAAGAAGAGCCTGTGACCAGGCCAACCGTAGCAGAATCCGTTCTGCATTTTGACACGGAAAAAGGCATTGCATGGCCGCTTGAGGGAGAACTTCTTCTCGATTACAGCATGGATCAGACGATCTATTTCCCGACACTCGAACAATATCGCTGCAATCCGGCGCTTGTCATCGAGGGCGCAGTCAATGATAAAGTGTTTTCCGCAGCGAAAGGCAAAATTATGGATATTACGGAGAATGAGGTAACCGGATGTACGGTTAAGCAGGATCTGGGCGATGGATATACGGCAATCTACGGACAGCTGAAGGAACTGAATTTCAAGACCGGAGATATGGTGGAGGCAGGACAGGTGATCGGTTATGTCAGCGAGCCGACAAAGTATTATTCCACAGAGGGAAGCAATCTGTATTTCGAATTACAGAAGGACGGAAAACCTGTGAATCCGAAAGACTTTTTGCCGGAACTTCCGATGGATACCATGGAATAGAAGCAAATAATTGACTTTATGCGAAATTTTGATACAATAATGGTGCTTCTCCGCGCGCGGGGAAGCACTTTTGGGTGTATTTTGAAAGGAGGACGCAATGGATTTTACAGAATACAATGATGTTGTTCAGCAATGGATCCAACAGATTATGGAAAATCGTGAAAAGAATGCGGAACTTACTTTAAAATATGCGAAAGATATCATCGAATACGGACAGAAGACCGATGATTGTAAGTTGATGGGAATCGGTTATTACTATAGTGGTGAGACGTATTATGGACTCAACGATGGGGAACACTTCTTTGAGAACATGAATAAGGCGTTGTCTTATCTGAATCAGGCGGGTGAGTGGGAACTGATGGTTCGATGCTACAATTATATGGGAATTGTGGCTTTGAACCGCGGAAATATTCCGATCGCCCTGGATTATTACCTGAATGGATTAAATCACTGTGAAACCTATCATTTCACAGATTTAAGCATTATCATCAACATTAATCTTGGTGTGCTCTATTATGAGTGCGGACGTTACGCGGATTCTCAGCAGGTACTTGAGACGGCATACGATCTGATGATGAAGACTCAGGTGCCGGAACAGTACGATACATACATGATCTGCCTATACGGAAATCTTGCGCGTGCTTTGGTGCAACAGGGGCAGATGGACCGCGTGCGCGAAATCCTTGAGCGCATCCATAAGGATCATTGGGACGGTGCGATGCCGCTGGATAAGTTATCTGTCTGTTGCGTGGAGGTATTGTATTACCAGCGCATGGGCATGGAGCAGCAACGGGATGAGAAGACCCAGATGATCATGGAACTGATGCCGAAGAATCTGATCGTTTTGGATTTCTTTTTTGATTTTTACTATTGCTGTATCGCTTTGATCGAGGCGGATCAGGAAGAGGCATTCTGGCATATTATCGATATTCTTGAGCCTTTGGTTCGTAACTTTAATATTACCAATCTTCAGCTGAAGATCATTTCCCTGAAGATGAAATATTACCGCAAGAATGGGCAGAATGCGGAGTTCCTGCAGGCTGCAGGTCTTTATTATGAACTGAGCGAATTGATGGAGGCGGAGACCAACCGGATGGTCAGCAATGTAATCGTTCTGCGCAAGAGCTTAGAGACAGCGCGCAAGGCGAGACAGCTTGTGGAGCAGGAAAATATTGTACTCCACGAGAAATCAGAGATTGATCCTCTCACCGGTATGGCGAATCGATACCGCATGAATGATTATTCGGATCGCGTGTTTGCAGAGGCGATGGCGGATGAGATTCCGCTTGCCGTCGAGATTCTGGATATTGATTATTTTAAGGAATACAATGACAACTATGGTCATCAGCAGGGAGACCGCTGCTTAGAGCAGATCGCAGAGGTGATCCGTCAGCTGGCCGCAGAGAATAATGCTTTCTGCGCGCGTTACGGCGGAGATGAATTTGTCATCATTTATGAGAATGTGGAGAGAGAGCAGATGGTGGCTTTTGCAATGGAATTGAAGCAAAGAGTGATGCGTCTGCAGATGGAACATCGTTATTCGAAAGCGTTGCCGATCGTTACGGTATCACAGGGAATCTGCTGGGATATTCCGAAAAAAGGCAATAAAATGTGGGATTTCCTGCATTCGGCAGATAATATGCTCTATCGTGTAAAGAAATTCAGCAGAAACAATTTCGGCGTTGGAGACGTCAAAGAAACCGATGATATGATTTTTGGAACGCTGCAGTAAGCGCAGCAGGAGGCATAGAAACCAGCAAAGAAAAGGAAGAGAATGGAAACAGTTAGATTTGAAGAATTAAATTTATACCCGCAGCTTCTGCGGGCAATCAAAGAGATGGGATTCGAGGAGGCAACTCCGATTCAGGCGCAGGCGATTCCTGTTGTTATGAGCGGAGTGGATGTGATCGGTCAGGCACAGACCGGAACCGGTAAGACGGCTTCTTTCGGAATCCCTCTTTTAATGAAGGTAGACCCGAACAATAAGAAGACACAGGCAATCGTGCTTTCGCCGACAAGAGAGCTTGCAATCCAGAGTGCGGAGGAAATCCGCAAGCTGGCAAAATACATGCATGGAATTAAAGTCCTTCCGGTGTACGGCGGACAGGATATTACCCGACAGATCAAGGCATTAAAGGGTGGCGCAACGATCATCATCGGAACGCCGGGACGTATCATGGATCATCTGCGCCGCAAGACGATCCGCTGCGACTATGTTGACACGTTTGTTCTCGATGAGGCAGATGAGATGCTCAACATGGGATTCCGCGAGGATATCGAGACGATCCTTTCTTATGTAGAGAATGAGAACCGGCAGACCGTGCTTTTTTCCGCAACGATGCCAAAGCCGATCTTGGAGATTACCAAGAAGTATCAGAAGAATGCAAAGACGATCAAGGTGACAAAAAAGGAACTGACGGTTCCGAGCATTGATCAGTATTATTATGATGTGCGCCGAAACGACAAGGTGGATGTGCTGACACGTCTGTTGGATTACTACAATCCGAAGCTTTCCCTTGTATTCTGCAACACGAAGCGTATGGTCGATGAGCTTGCTTCTGAACTGCAGGGAAGAGGCTACGCAGCGGAAGGCATTCACGGAGACATGAAGCAGCAGCAGAGAGACCGTGTGATGAAGAGTTTCCGAAGCGGACGATGCGATATTCTGATCGCTACGGATGTGGCAGCGCGCGGAATCGATGTTGACGATGTCGAGGCAGTATTTAACTATGATCTGCCGCAGGACAATGAATATTATGTACACCGTATCGGCCGTACAGGTCGTGCCGGAAGAACCGGACGCGCGTTCAGTTTCGTCAAAGGCAAGGAAGTCTACAAACTCAAAGAGATCCAGCGCTACTGTAAGACGAAGATCAAGGCGCAGCCGATCCCTTCCTCCGATGATGTGGCTGAGATCAAGGCAGAGAAGATCCTGGATGAAATCGGACAGATCATCGAGGATGGACACTTGAACGACATGATCGATCTGATCGAGCGCCAGGTCAACAACAGCGATTATACAGCAATGGATATCGCAGCAGCTTTCTTGAAGCAGGCGATCGGCGGAGTGGAACTTTCTAAGGAAGATCGCGATATGGACGATGCGTTATCCGGAGATACCGGTGCAGAGGAGGGCATGGTACGCCTTTTCATCAATATCGGTAAAAGCCAGCGTATCCGTCCGGGTGACATCTTAGGCGCGGTTGCGGGAGAGGCAAAGATTCCGGGCAAACTGGTAGGTGCAATCGATATGTATGACAATTACACATTCGTGGAAGTGCCGCAGGAGTATGGTAAGGATGTTCTCCACGCTATGAAGAACGTCAAAATCAAGGGTAAGTCCGTCAATGTTGAGCCGGCAAATGCCCGATAATCGAAAAATTTTGTTTTGTATGGGATTTTGCACAAAAACTTTACACGTTTTTTATTGATTTTTACCAAAGAGGGTGTTATACTAACGCCGAAAAGAGATAAAGGAGGTGTTGAGTATGCGTACAATCGATCCAACAATGTCCTTTGTGCAGGTAGTTCAATTCTATAAAGATTATGTACAACGGACCAGACTCTGCGGACGCAAACCGGTTTCGTTTATGCGTTTTGTAACGGGCAGATACTAAAGTCGGGTGACAAGGCAGGTAGCATAGAAGCTACCGGACGTCAGCCGGCTTTTTCTTTTTCCTATCGCTTTTTCCAATCGGAATTTTAATAAAATCCATTTGTTTTTATGATTCTTGTTTTTAATTGTGCTTTTTTATATTTAATTGTGCACAAAAATATCCCCGCAAATTTAGAATAGTCTACAAAAACGAAATTGCCTACTTGTCAAACCACATCGTTGGGTATATAGTTACCTTACTGAAAACGTTACCGAGAACATTTTCGGAAACGTTTCCAAGATTGATTACTCATTAAATTTTTTAGGAGGGAAAACGAGTATGAAGAAGAAATTGGTATCAGTATTGTTAGTATCAGCAATGGCAGCAACCATGTTGGCTGGCTGCGGCGGAAACGGTGGAAGCAGTGACAGCAACGATGGAACACAGGCTGGCGATAAGACCGCAGCTACAGGTTCTGTTTACTTATTAAACTTCAAGCCTGAGACAGATGAGGCTTGGCAGAACTTAGCTCAGACTTATACAGATCAAACAGGTGTTGATGTAACAGTACTTACTGCAGCAGACGGACAGTACAATACAACATTACAGGCCGAGATGGCTAAGGCAGAGGCTCCTACAATCTTTACAGTAGGTAACTCAGCAGCAGCTAAGACTTGGGAAGACTACACAATGGATCTTTCTGACACAGCACTCTACGATCACTTAACAGATAAGTCCCTTGCACTCAAGAACGGCGACAAGGTTGTCAGTGTGGCAAACTGTTATGAGTGCTATGGACTTATTTACAACAAGACCATTCTGGAAGGCTACTGCGGAATGGATGGAGCAGTTGTTAAGTCTGTTGACGAGATTAACAATTTTGATACTTTAAAGGCAGTTGCAGATGATATCAATTCAAGAGTTGATGAGATCAACGATGCACTTGGAACCAATCTTACAGAGGCATTTGCTTCCGCTGGTCTTGATGATGGATCTTCATGGAGATTCTCAGGACATCTTGCAAATATGCCACTGTACTATGAGTTCAAGGATGACGGTGCAGATCTTACCGCTGGTGAAGAGAAGATTACAGGTAAGTATCTTGACAACTTTAAGGCTGTTTGGGATATGTACACAAGCGATTCAGCAGCAGATCCTAAGACATTGAACTCTGGTGCATTAAATGCAGAGGCAGAGCTTGGTATGGGTGAGGCAGTCTTCTATCAGAATGGTGATTGGGAGTTCGCACCACTTACAAATCCTGATAACGGTTATACAGTTACAGCCGAAGACTTATCAATGATGCCAATCTACTTTGGTGTTGATGATGAAAATCAGGGTCTTTGCGTAGGTACAGAGAACTATTGGGCAATCAACCAGAAGGCTGATCAGGAAGATATTGATGCTTCATTAGACTTCCTTGAGTGGTGCATTACTTCTGACGAAGGTCGTGACGCTATCACAAACGCTATGGGACTTACAGCTCCATTCGATACATTCACTGGTGATTATGAGACAAAGAACGCTTTCGCACAGGCTTCTAACGCTTTAATGTCAGCTGGAAAGACTTCTGTAGCATGGAGCTTCAACGCTACTCCAAACGTAGATACATGGAGAGCTGATGTTGTATCTGCTCTTACTGCTTACACAGCAGGTGAGGGAAGCTGGGATGACGTTGTTACAGCATTCGTTGATGGATGGGCTGATCAGTGGGCACTGGCTAACGAGCAGTAATTACCAAATTTCATTAATAACTCATGAAATATTGCGACATGCTGATGCATGCGCAGGTCATCAAAACCGGTGACAAATAATAAGGGGTGTAAGTGGTGAGCCGCTTACGCCCCATTTTTAAAAAGCGAAAGGAAACTATTATGGAAAAAGCGATTAAGAGATATTTCCCAATATTTTTGATCCCGACAATGATCGCATTTACAATTGGATTTATTGTACCATTTGTATATGGAATTTTCCTTTCCTTCTGTAAGTTTACGACAGTAACGGACTGGAAATGGAAAGGCTTAGAAAATTATACAAAAATCCTGTTTGTAAACGGCAAACTCGATACGACATTTTTACATTCACTGTGGTACACGGCATTGTTTACTATTGTATCGGTACTTATTATCAACTTGGTAGCATTTGCAATCGGTATGCTTCTTACAAAGGGAATTAAGGGAACAAACCTGTTCCGTACCGTATTTTTTATGCCGAACCTGATCGGTGGTATTGTATTAAGTTACATTTGGTTAATGATTTTCAATAGCGTTTTAGCCCATTTTTCCAAGACGATCGTGTCTACACAGTGGTACGCGTTCTGGGGATTGATTATTGTAGTCTGCTGGCAGCAGATCGGATATATGATGATTATCTATATTGCAGGTATTCAGAATATTCCGGGTGAACTGATTGAGGCGGCCAAGATTGACGGAGCAAATGCATGGCAGCTTCTGAAGAATGTAACACTTCCTATGTTGATGCCGACCATTACCATTTGTTCATTCCTGACTCTGACCAATGGTTTCAAGCTGTTTGATCAGAACCTGGCTTTGACCGGTGGTAATCCGGGTAAGCTGTCCGAGTTACTTGCACTGAATATTTACAACACCATGTATGGCATGACAGGCTGGCAGGGTGTAGGTCAGGCAAAAGCGGTAATTTTCTTTATTCTGGTTGCAGTCATTTCATTGGTACAGAATAAGTTGACAACGAGCAAGGAGGTGGCAGAATAATGGCTAAGGAAAAGAAACAGTCAGAAATTAGTACTGTTCGTCGCGCAAAACACGGTGGAATCTTAACCGTAATTTTTGCCATCGTCAGTTTCCTGTGGATTTCACCGATACTGATCGTATTTTTGAACTCGTTCAAGCGTAAAGCTTACATCTTTACGCATCCATTCAGCCCGAGTGCAAACTCGCTTTTAGAGGGCTGGGATAAATTTGTCAGCGGTATTGGAAGAGCAATGTGTGGATGGCTCAACTATTCCAACGGTATTCGTAAAACGAATCTCTGGGGATGTTTTGGAAATTCACTTTTTATTACAGTTGGATCGGTTGCACTCATTATTCTGTGTTGTTCCATGACTGCATGGTACATTACAAGAGTGCATACCAAAGTGACAAAAGCGATTTATGTAATGTGCCTGTTTTCTATGATCGTACCTTTCCAGATGGTAATGTTTACACTGTCGAAATTTGCAAATATCCTGCACTTGTCGAATCCGGTTGGTATTATTATTGTGTACCTTGGTTTTGGAGCGGGACTTGCGGTATTTATGTTTACCGGTTTCGTAAAAAGTATCTCGCTGGAAATCGAGGAAGCAGCGATGATTGATGGATGCAGTCCGTTGCAGACATTCTTCAAAGTTGTTTTTCCGATTTTGAAACCAACAACCGTAACCGTTGCCATTCTTGAAGCAATGTGGGTATGGAATGATTACCTTCTGCCGAGTCTGGTACTTAACATTAACAAATACAAGACCATCCCGATCGCTGTACAGTTCTTGAAACAGAGCCATGGACAGATCGACTGGGGTGCAATGATGGCAGTCCTGGTTCTTGCTATCCTTCCGATTATTCTCTTCTACATCGCTTGTCAGAAGTATATTATCGAGGGTGTTCTTGCAGGAGCGGTCAAGGGCTAAAAGGGGAGTCTTTGAGAGGTTTACAGCATGACGATAGTTGATATAGCAAAAGAGTCTGGCTATTCAGTCAGTACCGTTTCAAGAGTGTTAAACGGACGCCGGGATGTCAGCCCGGCAGCCCGTGAGAAAATCATGGAGATTGTTGAGGCACATCAGTTTGTGCCGAACAATAATGCCAAACACTTGAAACAGACGGCTAGTAAAAGCATATTAATTTTGGTAAGAGGTACGTCAAATATGCTGTTTGCCAGTGTGATTGAAGCGTTGCAGTCAACATTGGAGCATTCGGATTATGCGCTTCGTATCCATTATCTGGATGAGGAAGCGAACGAAGTGGCAGAGGCCGTTCGGCTTTGCCGCGAGCATAAGCCGCGAGGAATTTTCTTCCTTGGCAGTAATGCACAGTATTTTAAGCAACAGTTCTCACAAGTAGATGTTCCGTGTGTTCTTGTAACTGACCGGGCAGATGAACTCGGTTTTGATAACTTATCCTCCGTCTCAACCGATGATACGGCGGCTTCCGAAGTGGCGATGGATTATCTGTTTGACCATGGTCATCGCAATATTGCGATGATCGGTGGTGATCCGGATGCATCCTCCCCGAGTGAGCACCGTTATCAGGGATGCTGCAAGAGTTATGAGAAACATGGAATGGAGTTTCAGGAGAACTATTTTGCCAAGGCACGCTATTCCTTTGAAAGTGCTTACCATGCAATGAACGAGCTTCTGTGTCGAAAGATTCCGATTACAGCTGTCTTCGCAATGGGAGATGTGATGGCAGTTGGTGCGATGCGCGCAATCTTTGACGCAGGGCTTCGGGTTCCGGATGATATCTCGATCGTTGGATTTGACGGAACTCAGCTGGCGGATTATTACAATCCGAAAATTGTAACGATTCGTCAGAAATATGAGGAGATTGCACAACGAAGTGTGGAGATTCTCCTGCAAATGATCGAACTTAAGAAATCAGCTGTTCATGAGTTAGTTCCATTCGCTTTAAAAAATACTGAGAGTGTGAGGGCGCTCGATTCAGTATAAGGTATAACATATTGATATAAATAAGAGGGGAGGCCCGGGTATCTGTCGCAGATACCCGGGTTTCATATTGTGCATTTTTATGAAACCCACGGATAAAAACGGAGATGCCTTATCTCCTGGGAGCAGGTAAGTGAAATCAAAGCTTGAAATATAGAGTGAAGATGGATAATATAAAAGAAAGCGTAAGAGACTCAAAGTACGGGATGTGCCTGTTGGATAGAGAGATTGTGCCAAGTTAAAATGGGCAGGTTCGAGCGGAAAGGAGGGAACATACATGAGAAAAGGATTAATCATGGAGGGCGGAGCGATGCGTGGCATGTTTACCGCCGGAGTTATTGATATTATGATGGAACAGGGAATGGAATTTGACGGTGCGATTGGAGTATCGGCAGGCGCGGTATTTGGTTGTAATTACAAATCAAAGCAGCCGGGGCGTGTGATCCGATATAATGCAGCGTATTGCAATAATCCGCATTATGCGGGTGTCGGCTCGCTCCTTAAGACCGGGGATATTTTTGGTGAGCAGTTCTGCTACCACGACATTCCGGATCATCTGGATCCGTTTGATTATGAAACGTACAGCAAGAATCCGATGCCGTTTTATGTGGTTGCAACGGATCTGAACACCGGGGAGGCCGTCTATAAGCAAGTGGATCGATGCGATAAAGAAGGCATGATCTGGCTGCGCGCGTCGGCATCTATGCCGCTTGTATCAAGGGTTGTCAGCGTGGATGGCTATGAGTTGCTGGACGGCGGGATCGCAGACTCGATTCCTGTGCGCTATATGGAAGAAATTGGCTATGACCGCAATGTTGTAATCCTGACGCAGCCGCTTGATTATGTGAAGACCAAAAACCAGTTAATGCCACTGATCCGGATGAGGCTTCGTAAATATCCGAAGCTGATTGAGGCAATGGAGCACCGCCATGAGATATATAATGAAACTTTAAAGTATATTCGAAAGAAGGAAGAGGAAGGTTCTTTGTATGTGATACGGCCGCCGAAGAAGATTGATGTAGGCAAAGTCGAGCGCGATCGTCAGAAGCTGCTTGTTGCTTATAAGCTGGGGCGGGAGACGATGAAGAAGCAGATGTGGAAAATTCAGCAATGGTTAAAAGAAGCATAGAAATTGTATTATGGTGAATAATAAAGGCGGTATAGGGTTTCCGGTTTGTCGGGAAACTTTATACCGCCTTTGAGGTGCTTTACAATAATCGATAAATGAGAATTGCAAGTAGAATTCCGATGATACCTGCGATGGTAATTTTGATTGTCAGTCCGAACGTAAGAACCAGAATGCCGAGGTCGAGAACCAGCGGCTTCTGAAGCCCAAAGGATTGTCCGTAAGAAAGCCAGTGCAGAAACGATATATTCGAAGCCAGTTCTCCGATAAAACCGCCTAATACAACCCCGGCTAATACGAGCAGTAATAATACCCAATAGTTTTTATTTGCAACGCCTCTTGCCATAAATACATACCTCTTTTCGTTTGTAAGAATAAGGTGTCGAAACACTCTTGCATTTTAGCATAAAATAGGCGTGGAAGCAAAAGAAAGTTGTTTTTTGAAGGAAAAGTGAAGGAAAAGAATCCGTGTACCAAAGAAGATACATAATTTTGATTGACAAAACCATAATATGAATATATAGTATTTTAGTAGGAATTAAAATGCAACTAGGAATTAATAGAATGAAACCATAAAGGTGTGCGTTTGGCAAGTATATATAGAAAAGAGATGAAAACATGAAGATATCGACAAAAGGAAGATATGCATTGCGTCTGATGCTCGATCTTGCAATGAATGATACAGGGAGTCCGGTCAGTCTCAAAGACGTTGCGAAGCGGCAGGGGATCTCTGATAAATATTTGGAGCAGATTATTTCAGTATTGAATCGTGCGGGATATGTCAAGAGTGTGCGTGGTGCGCAGGGTGGCTATATGCTGCGGAAGGAACCGGAAGATTATACGGTCGGCATGATTCTTCGGTTGACAGAAGGATCGCTTGCACCGGTATCCTGCATCGAGGAGGATGAGGTAAACTGCGAAAGGCAGGAGAGTTGTGTGACACTGATTCTGTGGAAGAAGATCAATGATGCGGTCAGTGAGGTGGTTGATCATACGACATTACAGGATCTTGTGGACTGGCAGCGAGAGAAAAACGGAGATTATGTCATCTAACAGTGATGATTAGAAGAAGCATAAAAATTTAGAGAGGATACGATTATGAGTAAATTAATTTATATGGATAATGCAGCAACTACGCAGGTTTATCCGGAAGTAGTAAACGAAATGTTACCATATTTTACCGAGTATTACGGTAATCCATCCGCAATCTACAGCTTTGCGGGAGAGGCAAAGCGTGGTGTGGATCATGCGCGTGAGATCGTTGCAAAAGCAATCGGAGCTAAGACGGATGAAATTTATTTTACCGGCGGCGGAAGCGAATCGGATAACTGGGCGTTGAAAGCAACTGCGGAAGCTTATGCAAATAAAGGAAAGCATATTATTACAACAGCTATTGAGCATCATGCGATCCTTCATACGGCACAGTGGCTCGAAAAACACGGATATGAAGTGACGTATGTGGGGGTAGATGAAGATGGTAAAGTGAAATTGGACGAGCTGGAAGCTGCCATCCGTCCGGATACTATTTTGATCTCCGTTATGGCTGCCAACAATGAGATCGGAACCATCCAGCCGCTGAAAGAAATCGGTGCGATCGCAAAGAAGCACGGTGTCTTATTCCACACGGATGCAGTACAGGCTTTCGCCCATATTCCGATCAATGTTGATGAGATGAATATCGATATGCTTTCTGCCAGCGGTCACAAGATCAATGGTCCAAAAGGAATCGGAATCATGTATATCCGCAAAGGCGTTAAGATTCTTTCCTTCATTCACGGTGGAGCACAGGAGCGTCAGCGCCGTGCGGGAACACACAACGTTCCGGGTATTGTCGGAATCGGTAAGGCAACAGAGATTTCGGTTGCTAACATGGAGAAGAACAATGAGTATGAGATCAAACTTCGTGATCATCTGATTGATCGTGTTCTGAATGAGATTCCTTATTCAAGACTGAACGGACATCGTACGGATCGCCTTCCAAACAATGCGAACTTCTGCTTCCGTTTCATTGAGGGAGAGTCGATGCTGATCCTCCTGGATCAGGCAGGTATCTGTGGCAGCAGCGGATCGGCTTGTACATCCGGCTCATTGGATCCGTCACATGTACTTCTTGCAATCGGTCTGCCACATGAGATCGCACACGGAAGTCTGCGTCTGACCATCTCAGAGAAGACGACTATGGAAGATATTGATTATACGGTTGACACATTAAAGAAGATTATTGAGCGTCTGCGTAGCATGTCGCCACTGTACGAAGATTTTGTACGCAAGAATAAATAATATCTAGGAGAGATCGGAGGATAAATTATGTATAGCGAGAAAGTAATGGATCATTTTAATAACCCGCGTAACGTTGGTGAGATCGAGAACCCAAGCGGTGTTGGAACTGTTGGTAATGCAAAGTGTGGAGATATCATGCGTATGTATCTTGATATCGATGACAACGGCATCATTCAGGAAGCAAAATTTAAGACATTCGGATGCGGTGCCGCTGTTGCAACAAGCAGTATGGCAACCGAGCTTGTAAAAGGCAAGACCATCCAGCAGGCTTTGGAAGTAACCAATAAAGCGGTTATGGAAGCGCTCGATGGACTTCCACCAGTAAAGGTTCACTGCTCACTTCTTGCAGAGGAAGCAATCCACGCAGCATTATGGGATTACGCGGAGAAGCATCATATCAAGATCGAAGGCCTTGAGCGTCCGGTCAACGATATCAGCGAGAAGGAAGAAGCTCCGGAAGAGGAGTACTAAAAGAAAATCATATGCAATATGGTCAACCTGTGCTAGAATTAGTGCAGGTTGATTTTGTATCGGGGTGTAGAAGAACACCCGTGAGAATTATCCCGAAGGAAAAAGCGAGGCGCAGGACAAAACTCGTGGATGCGCTCATATAAGATAGATGAGGTAAGTAGAAATGAAGGAAAAAGTAGTAGTGGGAATGTCAGGAGGCGTGGATTCATCGGTAGCGGCATATCTCCTCAAGGAGCAGGGATATGATGTTATCGGAGTCACAATGCAGATCTGGCAGGACGAGGACGTATTCACACAGGCGAGAGAGGGTGGATGCTGCGGATTGTCTGCGGTTGATGATGCCCGTCGCGTGGCGGATCGGTTGGAAATCCCATATTATGTTATGAATTTTAAGGCGGATTTCCAGAAGGCGGTCATTGATTACTTTGTGGATGAATACGAGAATGGACGCACGCCGAATCCGTGTATTGCCTGCAACCGCTACGTGAAGTGGGAGTCGTTGCTGCAGCGTTCTCTGGAGATTGGCGCGGATTATATCGCAACCGGTCACTATGCGCGTATCACGAAGCTCCCAAATGGAAGATACAGCATTCGCAATTCTGTGACGGCGGCGAAGGATCAGACCTATGCATTGTATAATCTGACGCAGCAGCAGCTTGCACATACATTAATGCCGGTCGGAGACTATGAGAAACCTCAGATTCGTAAGATTGCAGAAGATATTGGACTTCCGGTTGCAACGAAGCGTGACAGTCAGGATATCTGTTTTGTGCCGGATCATGATTATGCCGGATTTATTGCAAGAGAGACCGGACGGGAGAGTCTTCCGGGCAACTTTGTGGATGAAGAAGGCAATATTATGGGACAGCACAAGGGACTGATCCATTACACGATCGGTCAGCGAAAGGGACTTGGAATTCCGAGTGCTACACCGATTTTTGTGAAGGAACTTCGCCCGGAAACCAATGAAGTCGTACTTTGCAAGTCGGAAAGCCTTTTCCGCAGAGAATGTACGGTTGCAAATGTCAATTATATGGCGGAGGAAAGTTTAGCAGAACCGGTACATGCAATCGGAAAGGTCCGTTATTCGCATGCGGGTGCACCGTGCATGATCTATCCACAGGCGGACGGAACGCTTCGCATTGTGTTTGATGAATCGCAGCGTGCGATGACGCCGGGACAGGCGGCAGTATTTTATCGTGATGATTATGTGCTCTGTGGAGGAACGATAGAGCGGGAGGCGCGATGATTTGTTTTTGTGATGGGGACTGGATGATTCTGAGGTGGAAAACAACAGGAATTTGTAATGATATGTGGAAAATCATGAAAAACACATGGAAATGAGGGAAGTACTTGCAATTATGGTGGAAACCGTTGTAGAATATGGTTGCGAGTTTGTTTCACGAAGGCTGGACACTATATGCTAATTTTAAAATAGTTTGCATATTTTATAGAGAGGAAGGTGGCAACAAGAAATGAAGGCAGTCAGAAATAAAATATTGAGTGGAATGATGGCGCTTGTGCTTGTTGTTTCACTCCTTGTTACAACGACGGTAGATGCCTATGCAGCGACGAAATATGTGAAGTCCTATACACAGACGTATACTTTGAAGAAATCTACAACTTATATGATTCCGTTAAAAATGAAGGAAGATGCAACATTGACAGTCCAGATAGCAGTGGTTGACGGAACTGCCGGAGACCAGATGTTTGTAGTCCCATGGTTATGGGAAGATTATGAGGCCTTACAGGGAGTCAGCTGTGATGCTGGTGAGAAATTAGGGTTAGGCTATTATGCGAAAGGTAAAAAGAGAGTCGATGAGGTAACTTTCAAAGGCACAGCAGCGAAAGGAAATAACTCTTTTATTACGATTGCAGTTGGACATACAGATGACATAAAACTGAAAGTTAAGATTACAAGTAAGAACAAGACATTTTGTCCGCAGGATATCGAAGTGTTTACAGAATAGAGATTAAGGAGCATCGGAGAAATCCGGTGCTTTTTTTCACTGCTTTGTAATCTTAAAATATCCTTAAAAATGTTAGAATTGACTTAATGTGATTGTATTTGCAGATCACAAATGATATGTTGAAATAGTAAATTGTGTTATGAAAAGCAAAATTAAGGAGGATAGTTATGAAAAAAATGAAGAAGCGAGTGAAAGCGTTCGCACTGGCAGCTACGTTAATTCTGTGTACATTGGTGAATGTAGTGCCGGCTCATGCGGCAGGCGTATCTGCTGACCAGTATCTGAAAAAGATGACGAAAGCAGCAAATAAGGTGAAATCGTATGAAGCGACGACAACGACGGTTCAAAATGCGATAACAAATGGTGAGACTGCAAATGTAAAGACTGTTCAGAAGGTAATTTCTTTTAGTAAGCCGATGAAGGCGAAAGCGGTTTCGACGACATATATGAAAGTAGATGGTGAAAGTAGTAAACAAAAAACAATTATGTATTTGAAGAAAAATTCCAAAGGAAAGACGATTACTTATGTCTCTTTGGATGGAAAAAAATATTATAAAATGGATATGAGCGGTATTGAGGATAGTCTGAAATCCATTGATACAGATATATATTCTAATACTAGAATTGTAAAGGAAAATGTGAAAGTGAATAAGGTTAATGCCGTTCAAATTTCAGCAGAGATTTCCGGTAAGGATCTTGGCGATGCTATGACCGAAATTTTTTCTGGATTAGGATTAGGTGACGAATTCTCATTTGATACTTCTGCATTACAACCAATCAAAGTAAATATTTGGATTGATCAGAAAACCTATCTTCCGATTAAGTTATCCACAGATATGACAGCATTTGTGAATGACTATATGGAACTTTTGGTTCAGAGTCTGGAAATGGAAGGAGAGGAAGATACTACAGCCTTGAAAATGAACTACACAAAGGCAAGTTCAACCGTAACCTATTCAAAGTATAATAAGGCAGCCGATTTTAAGATCCCAAAGGCTTGTAAATAAATCAGATATAACGGTATACGGAGTCCTTGAATGGGGACTCCGTATTTTGTGTGGTACGTTTTCGCGTGCAAAAGTGAAAAACATATTGACACTCCATCCGAATAGGTGTATATTCAATACATCAAATGAATTCCCACTAACTCAGTGGGAAAATAAGGAATTAAAGGCGGAATAAAATATAATAAAGATGGAGGTCACAAATATGGCAAATATTTATCAGGGAACATTAGGACTTATCGGTAATACACCACTCGTAGAGTTGACGCATATTGAGAAGAAGTATGGTTTAGAGGCAAGACTGCTTGCGAAGCTTGAGTATTTCAATCCGGCCGGATCTGTGAAGGATCGTATCGCAAAAGAAATGATCGAGCAGGCAGAGAGAGATGGAAAATTGAAGGAAGGATCCACGATTATCGAGCCGACATCCGGTAATACTGGAATCGGACTCGCAGCAATTGCAGCTGCCAAGGGATACCGCCTGATCATCGTTCTTCCGGAGACGATGAGCGTTGAGCGCCGTAATATCATTAAGGCATACGGTGCAGAACTTGTTCTCTCCGATGGAAGCAAGGGAATGAAGGGTGCGATCGCCAAGGCGGAGGAACTCCACAAAGAGATCCCGGACAGCTTCATCCCGGAGCAGTTTGAGAATCCTGCAAACCCTGCAGCACACAGAAAGACAACCGGCCCGGAGATCTGGGCAGATACCGACGGAGAGGTTGATGCATTTGTAGCAGGTGTCGGAACAGGCGGAACCATCACCGGTGTCGGCGAATTCTTAAAGAGTAAGAAGGCAGATGTGAAGATTGTAGCTGTTGAGCCGGCTACCTCTGCAGTACTTTCTACCGGTCAGGCAGGCGCACATAAGATTCAGGGTATCGGAGCTGGATTCGTTCCGAACACACTGAACACAGAGATTTATGATGAAATCATTCCAGTATCCAACGAGGATTCCTTCGCATTAGGTAAGGAGATTGCAAAGGAGGAAGGCGTGCTGGTAGGTATTTCGTCCGGTGCAGCATTGTATGCAGCAATTGAGGTTGCAAAGCGCCCAGAGTTCAAGGGTAAGACAGTTGTAGCGTTACTCCCGGATAGTGGAGACCGTTACTATTCAACGGATTTGTTCAAGGATTAAATCCTTTGATTACTCATATTACTTACAGGGGAAGTGTCGGTTTACGGCACTTCCTTTTTATATGAGCAACGTGCCAAAGTCGATGCTTTTCATGTTGTAAATCTTAAGTAAAAGTTTATGCTTTGTTCATTCCGTTTTCACAGCCCATCGTATATAATATGATTATGATAACATTTCAAGAGATAAAGGGGTAAGAAACCATGCGAAAGATAGATACCTATGTAAATGATTATATTGAACAGGCGATGACGGAATTAGTGAGAAACAGCCTGATGTCGGATGAATTCCTGGATTTTGTGCAGGAGAATACGAAGCCGATGGACAGTTTGATGGCATATTACCGGTGTGCGATCATGGAGATTGAGACGAAGTTCAAAGTATTAAACGAACAGTTCTCATTGGAATATGACAGGAATCCGATCGAGTCGATCAAGACAAGGGTGAAGTCTCTTGACAGTATCATCAAGAAGGTACGCCGCAAGAACATTCCATTGGCGCTTGAATCGATCGAGCAGAACATTAACGATATTGCCGGTGTGCGCGTTGTGTGTTCTTTTCCGGAAGATATTTATCTTCTGGCAAAATGCCTGCTTCAGCAGGATGATATCCGATTAATCGAGATGAAGGATTATATTAAGAATCCGAAGCCGAGCGGCTACCGGAGTCTGCATCTGATTGTGGCAGTGCCGATCTTCCTGCAGAACGAGAAGCGGGAGATGAAAGTAGAGGTGCAGCTTCGAACGATTGCGATGGACTTCTGGGCGAGCCTGGAACATAAAGTCCGTTATAAGAAAAATGTTCCGCCGACCGAGGCGGAACAATTAGCGGCAGAACTTACCGAGTGCGCGGAGATCAGTGCGCAGCTCGATCAGAGGATGCAGAACATCCGTAACCGGCTTGCTCAGGCTGCCGAAGAGAACAAGCCATCCAACCGAAAGGGACTTCCGATCTTAAGCCCCCTTGGAAAACTTACGAACTTTTAGATGAACACCACGCTCATCGGCAATCTTCTGACAGGCATCGATATCTTCCTGTGGAAGAACATCCACGATGGAGAGTTGCGTGTGTTTCATCAGGCGTCCGCATTCCTCAGCGAAATCAAGCATTGCCGCATAAGCGTTTGGGAATGACGGGCGCGTTACTTTGTCATATTCCTCCGCGTTTGGCGCATTCAGACTGATGGATACGCTGTCAATGACCGTTGCAAGTTCCGGCACGATATCGCGCTTGTGGTAGAGATTTCCGAGTCCATTTGAATTCAGGCGGATCGGCAGTCCCGTTTTCTCCTTTACATATCTGGCGCTGGCAAGTAAGTGATCTAATGAGCAGGTCGGCTCGCCGTATCCGCAGAAAACAAATTCATTGTATCCGCTGAAGTCAAAGGCATCGATTGCAGCATAGATGTCCTCAAGTGTCGGATCCACCTTATGCCAAAGCGTCTCGGCATCGCCGACACCATCCTGCTGCGAACGAATGCAGAATGTACATGCACAGTCACATTTGTTTGTAATATTTGCGTATACCTGATCTTTGTATACATATAAAATGTTAGCCATAATCAAGCCTCCGATAAATCATAGATTATTTTAAGAAACGCTTCTTGAATCCCATCTTGTCAAGGAAGATTCCTAAAATTATAAATACAATAGCACTTCCACCGCTCTGAATCAAGCTTCCGGATAATGACATTAAGAAGGCGGTCTTGGTTCCGAAAAGGATTGCCTCTGCAATATAGTAGCCGGTTCCGCTTAACAGGAATGCGATCACAGTTGCAACGACATTGTGGACATTCACGATTTTCTCAGTTTTATTTGTGAATGGAATCGTGATGATCATCTTGATGATGATGGTTGCCGGTGCCCACATCGGCGAAGTCAGAAGATCCGCCATACCGCCTCCGATCGCTGCCGCTGCCAATGCGTATGGTGTTGGAAGAAGGGTGGCTGCAATGTAGATTAAGCTGTCTCCGAAGTGGATGTATCCACCGTTTGCTCCGACTGGTACGTGGCAGATGTAAGCGGTCATGACCGTGATCATGGCGGCGAAGATCGCCGTGGAAGTCAGAAGACGGATTCTCTGGTTGGAAAGGGCTTTACTTGTAGTTGCTGCTTCATTACTCATGGTTGAATTCTCCTTTTCAAGTTTTCTCTTATTTTATAAAGCGGATACATGGAGCAGATCCACCAGGTATTTCTCAAAGTTGATTCCGTCATTCGGCGGAATGTTGTCATTCATCGTATCGGCAATGCTATGGTAAAGAAATCTGCCGGCCAGATCGATGGAATCCTCGGTTGTCATTCCATTTACCCTGCAACCACATAGGACAGATGCGAACAGATCACCGGTACCGGAAAAACTCCGGTTGAACAGATGGGAGCGACTCGTGTGTACGCCGCGCTCCGTGACGGCGATGTTATAGATAAAAGGCGTTTCTTCCTTTCGACATTTGACACCGGTGATGACAACATCCTGTGGCCGCTCGGCAAGTTCGCGAAGTTTTTCGGCCGTCTCAGAGGCAAAAGAAAGAAAACTCTCTGCGTCATGATAGTTCATCGCTTTTGCGATGTCGGTTCCGGAGAGCAGACACGCTTCTGTCAGGTTTGGTGTGATGACATCCGCCTTTCGTGACAACTCTTTCATACCATCTAAGAGATCATCGGAGTAGATGCCGTACACGCGCCCATCGTCGCCCATTACCGGATCGACCAGAAGCAGTGTATCATCGCGCCGAAATTGCGTGATCAGATCAAGCAGATGTTCAATTTGCTTTCGCCCGGTCATATATCCACTGTAGATGGCATCAAAATGCGCATTGTTCTGTGCCCAGGCATCAATGTATTGTGGCATCATATCGGTCAGATCCGTGCAGTGAAAATACGGATAGCCGGTCTGTCCGGTCAGAACCGCTGTGGCAAGAGGGCAGCATTGCACGCCCAAAGCCGAAAGTACGGGGATCGCGGCAGTGAGTGAACATTTGCCAAATCCTGATAAGTCGTTGATAACGGCTGCTTTTTTCATGGGAAATCTCCTTGCTTAAAAATTCGGGATGATAAGTCATGCCGCGAATCATGTTAAGACTTATTATATACAGAACTGATATGCTGTAAATGTTCAGAAAAAGAAAAAATTATAAGACCAGAAAATGCTTTTTGAAAATGCGTAGCAGGTATGCTATAATGATACAACAGAACACAAAACTAAGAGGTGGAGCAGTATGTTTGAGAAGAAACAGATCATATACAGTGAAACAATGGGCTTGTGCCAGGTTGATAACATTGTATCATTGTCTGCCACCCGTGGAGAAGCAGGAGTTCCCTATTATGTGCTTCGCAGCCTGACGGACAAAACCAAGGTGTCCTACATACCGGTTGAACATCATCAGGTTGTACTGCGTGAATTGTTCAGCAGGGAGGAAGCGCAGGCGATGCTTGGAACCGAGGAACTTGAGAAGAATGAATTATTGAAAGCAGCAGTAGAATACGTGCTACGTTCAAAGAACGAGGAGGAATAGTATGGCGCAGCAGCAGGCTGTAAACAAATTTGTGCTGGGCAGCAAGGAACTTGAAGGCAAGAATGCCGAGTTCCAGTATGACAAGGGCTGGTACAGCATTACGGACATTGTGGGCGAAGAACGCAATGTTATCTATAAATCGAGAAATGCGCAGGAAGCGTATATGAAGTGGAATGTGTATATTGGACGCAAGAAGGAGCGTCCGGTTCCGGAGAACCGCAAGAATGACAATGGTGCTGACAGAGGTGAACATCGGGATTCGGGAAGAAATAATCAGCGGGAGAAGCGCAATAATCGTGACAACCGGGAGATCCGTGAGGAGCGCGAGAGTCAGGAAGGCTGGGACAATCGTGGAGGACGGAGCCGGGAGAATCGCGACAACCGTAATCAGCGAGATAACCGCGATCGCAGGGACAGAGATCGGGGCCGAAACCGTGACCGCGATGAGTTTGAGGATGGAAAGAGAGATTATCAGAATCGTCGCAGACGTCGCGATAATCGCAGAGACCGTCAGCAGGACGCACAACAGGATATGGAATAAGAACGACAAAAGCACAGGCGAAGGCCTGTGCTTTTAAAGTTAACATATATAACGGAGAGCATGGGATTCGAACCCACGTTGCGTCTATTCGACGCAAACCGCATTTCGAGTGCGGCACCTTCGACCTCTCGGACAACTCTCCACTGATACCGATGAAATCAGCACTGCATTCATTATAACAAATCTGTTGCATTTTTCAAGATGCTTATCTTGTCCTTCATTTTGATTCATAGTATAATATATAATAACAAAGGTCACAAGGTGAGAGGCATTCCTGCTGGCAGGAAAAGCCTCTTGCCTTAGTGACCTGCACACACGTGAGCAAGTAGTGATTTTGTAAAACAAAATCAACGGATTGCGAATGTGTGTAGAATTGTGAGAGTTGCGTAGCAACGAAACAATTCGTAGTTATAGAATGTTTTGAACAGGCACATAATACTCAGGTAAGAGGAGGAGCACGCATGATGAGAATTGGAATGCTGACAAGCGGTGGAGATTGTCAGGCTTTAAATGCCGCAATGAGAGGTGTTGTCAAAGGACTTTCTGCGAATGTAAAGGATTTAGAAATCTATGGATTCGAAAATGGATATAAAGGATTGATCTATGGAGACTATCGTCTTTTGACATCTGCTGATTTTTCCGGAATTCTGACCAAGGGTGGAACAATTCTCGGTTCATCCCGCCAGCCGTTCAAACTGATGAGAGTGCCGGATGAGAACGGACTCGACAAGGTTGAGGCTATGAAGCAGACTTATCACAAATTAAACCTTGATTGTCTGGTTATTCTTGGCGGTAACGGAACTCAGAAGACAGCCAATCTGCTTCGTGAAGAAGGACTCAACATCATCCATCTTCCGAAGACTATTGATAATGATATTTACGGAACCGATGTGACATTCGGATTCCAGAGTGCAATCAATATTGCAACAGAAGCAATCGACTGCATTCATACGACAGCGGCATCTCATAACCGTGTGTTCATTGTAGAAGTCATGGGACACAAAGTCGGCTGGCTGACTTTGTATGCTGGTATTGCCGGCGGCGCAGATATTATCCTGCTTCCTGAGATACCGTATGATATCAATAAGGTAGTGGAAGCAATCCACAATCGCACAAAGGATGGCAAGGGCTTTACCATTCTTGCCGTTGCAGAGGGCGCAATCTCCAAAGAAGATGCTGCCTTGTCCAAGAAGGAATATAAGGCAAAGCTTGCAGAGAGCAAGTATCCGTCTGTCTCTTATGAGATTGCAGACAAGATCAAGGAAGTGTGCGGAACGGAAGTACGTGTTGCAGTTCCGGGACACACGCAGAGAGGCGGAAGCCCATGCCCTTACGACAGAATTCTGTGTACAAGACTCGGATCGGCAGCTGCCAAGGCGATCATGGACGAGGATTATGGCTGCATGATCGCGATGATCAATAATAAGACGAAGCGTGTACCGCTCGGAGAGGTTGCCGGAAAGCTGAAGATGGTAGATCCGGACAGCCAGATGATCAAAGAAGCAAAGAGAACCGGAATCAGTTTCGGTGACTAGGAGGTTATAAACCATGTCTTATACGGCGCTATACCGTAAGTTCCGCCCTCAGGAATTTGAGGACGTCAAGGGACAGGATCATATTGTAACAACATTAAAGAACCAGATTAAAGCCGATCGAATCGGACATGCCTATCTGTTTTGCGGAACGCGAGGCACAGGTAAGACAACGGTTGCCAAAATCTTTGCCAAAGCAGTAAATTGTGAACATCCAGTAGACGGAAGTCCTTGTGGTGAATGCCCTTCCTGTAAGGGCATTGCCGCCGGGACTTCTATGAATGTCATAGAGATTGATGCGGCATCAAATAACGGTGTAGACAATATCCGTCAGATCCGGGAGGAGGTCGCGTACCGCCCGACGGAAGGCAAGTATAAGGTCTATATCATTGATGAGGTACATATGCTTTCGACGGGAGCGTTCAATGCGCTGCTTAAGACACTTGAGGAACCACCGGCATACGTCATCTTTATTCTTGCGACAACGGAGGCGCACAAGATTCCGATCACAATCCTGTCGCGTTGCCAGAGATATGATTTTCATCGTATCTCGATCGACACGATTACGAACCGGCTCACGGAGCTGATGGCGGAGGAGCAGGTTGATGTGGAGGAGCGCGCGCTGCGCTATGTTGCAAAAGCGGGCGATGGCTCCATGCGAGATGCTTTAAGTCTTCTGGATCAATGCATTGCATTCCATCTCGGTGAGAAACTTACTTATGAGAATGTACTTGACGTGCTCGGAGCAGTTGATACGGAAGTATTCTCGCGCCTTTTGCGAGAAATCATTCAACGTGATGTGACCGGCGCGATCCACGTTGTCGGGGAACTGGTGGATGAAGGACGCGAACTGGGGCAGCTTGTCAATGATTTCACGTGGTACATGCGAAACCTTCTGCTTCTGCAGAGTTCGGATGAGATGGAGGAAGTTCTTGATATGTCGGCAGACAATCTGGCGGCACTCAGGGAAGAAGCACAGATGGTAGAACCGGAAGTGCTCATGCGCTATATTCGTATATTCTCGGAACTGAGCAATCAGATTAAGTATGCGGCACAGAAGAGAATTGTGCTTGAGGTTGCGATCATCAAGCTTTGCCGGCCGCAGATGGAGACCGATTATTCATCGCTTGTGGATCGGCTGGATGATCTGGAGAAGAAGCTGGCAAGTGGCGTTGTGCCGATTGCACCGAACGCGGCTGCGCAGGCAGTTACGCAAAGTGTGGCAGCCCCTGCAGAGAAGCCTCCGATGCCGAAAGCGATACCGGATGATATTAAGCAGGTCGTGCAGAACTGGAAAGCGATTCTCTCCGAGGCAGGGGGATTGTCCCGCCAGTATTTGAACAAGGCGGTACCGAGCCTTGGAAATAACGGAGATCTGATGCTTGTCTTTGATGATAAGAATGCTTTTGCCTATCTGAATGAGGATAAGGCGGAATGCATGACGCATTTTAAGCGACTGATGGAGAATCGTGTCGGAAAAGAGATTGAAGTAACGCTTCATATGAATGAGAGCGGAAGGAGCGCCGCTGATACGGTCCCTGATTTGCGTCAGGCAATCAATTTTGATATTGAGGAAGAAGATTTTTAATGATGATGATAGAATTGCGAGAGTTGGGAAGCAGCGTAGCAATTCGTGTATCATAGAACACTTTAATAAAATATATGGAGGTCACCCACATGGCAAAAAGAGGTGGATTCCCGGGTGGAATGCCGGGAAACATGAACAACATTATGAAACAGGCGCAGAAGATGCAGCGCCAGATGGAAGAAGCGCAGAAAGCGCTTGAGGAGCAGGAGATTACGGCAGCAGCAGGCGGCGGAGCAGTTGAAGTGACGGTATCCGGTAAGCATGAGGTTGTCAAAGTGAAGCTTGCGGAAGAAGTCGTTGATCCCGATGACATCGAGATGCTCGAGGATCTGATCATGGCAGCAACAAATGAGGCGCTGCGTCAGGTTGATGAAGCTTCCCAGAAGTCAATGTCACAGATCACAGGAGGACTGGGTGGAGGATTCCCATTCTAAGATGGATTATTACAGTAATGAGATTTCAAAACTGATTGAGGAACTGTCTTCGCTTCCGGGTATCGGAGCGAAGTCTGCGCAGAGGCTTGCGTTTCATATATTAAATATGCCGGAGGATCATGTGGAGGCATTGTCTTCTGCAATTCTGTCCGCAAAGCATAACGTGAAGTATTGCAAGTGCTGCTTTAACTTGACAGATCAGGAAATTTGTCCTATATGTAGTGATGAAGCACGTGACCACAAGACAATTATGGTGGTTGAGAATACACGTGATCTTGTAGCGTATGAGAAAACCGGCAAGTACGATGGTGTCTACCATGTGCTGCATGGAGCCATCTCGCCGATGCTTGGAATCGGGCCAAACGATATCAAGCTCAAGGAACTCATGGTGCGTTTGGAGGGGGATGTCAATGAGGTGATCATTGCAACCAACTCAAGCCTGGAGGGCGAGACGACCGCAATGTATATCAGCAAGCTGATCAAACCGACCGGCATCAAAGTGACAAGAATCGCCAGCGGAGTTCCGGTTGGCGGAGATCTGGAATACATTGACGAAGTAACACTGCTTCGTGCGCTGCAGGGAAGAACGGAACTTTAAAAAAGGAGAGTCTATGAATAATTTAGAACTGGAAAAGACTGCGAATGAGATTCGCAAAAGTATTGTAACTGCAGTTCACAGTGCAAAGTCCGGTCATCCGGGCGGATCATTGTCTGCTGCTGATATCTTCACTTACTTATATTTCGAAGAATTAAACGTTGATCCTAAGAATCCGAAGGATGAGAACCGTGACCGTTTTGTATTATCCAAGGGTCATGTTGCACCTGCATTGTATTCGACACTTGCAGAGAAAGGCTTTTTCCCGAAGGAAGACCTTACGACACTTCGCCACACGGGTTCCTATCTGCAGGGACATCCGGATATGAAGCATATTCCGGGCGTGGATATGTCCAGCGGATCGCTTGGACAGGGCGTGTCAGCTGCTGTTGGTATGGCAGCCGCAGGCAAATTTGATAACAAGGATTATCGTGTGTATACATTGACCGGAGACGGTGAGATTCAGGAAGGACAGATCTGGGAGGCTGCTATGTGGGCAGGACACCGCAAGCTGGACAACCTCGTTGTGATCGTCGACAACAATAACTTACAGATCGATGGAGAAATCGACAAAGTCTGCTCTCCGTATCCGATCGATAAGAAATTTGAAGCATTTAATTTCCATACGATCGTAATCGATGGAAACAATTTTGATGAAATTCGTGCCGCTTTCAAGGAAGCAAGAGAGACCAAGGGACAGCCGACGGCTATCATCGCTAAGACCGTCAAGGGCAAAGGCGTATCCTACATGGAGAACCAGGCAGGATGGCACGGAAAAGCTCCAAACGATGAGGAATACAAGATCGCTATGGACGAACTTGAGAAAGCAGGTGAAGCATTATGTCAGAAGTAAAGAAGATTGCAACGCGTGACAGCTATGGTAACGCATTGGTAGAGCTTGGTAAGGAACATGAGGATCTGATCGTGCTTGATGCGGATCTTGCAGGAGCAACAAAAACCGGTATTTTCCAGAAAGAATTTCCGGAGCGCCACTGGGATTGTGGTATTGCAGAGTGTAATATGACGGGCATTGCGGCAGGATTATCAACCTGCGGTAAAGTGCCATTTATCAGCTCATTTGCGATGTTTGCAGCAGGACGTAACTATGAGCAGGTGCGTAACTCAATCGGATATCCGCATCTGAACGTGAAGATCGGTGCGACTCACGCCGGAATTTCTGTCGGTGAGGATGGAGCAACACATCAGTGTCTTGAGGATCTTGCTTTGATGCGTGAAATCCCGGGAATGGTAGTGATCAATCCTTCGGATGATGTTGAGGCGCGTGCAGCAGTGAAAGCTGCATATGAATATGTAGGACCGGTATATCTCCGTTTCGGACGTCTTGCAGTACCGGTTATCAATGATCATGCGGATTATAAGTTTGAAATCGGCAAAGGCATTACCTTAAAAGAAGGTACAGACGTATCGATTTTTGCAACCGGACTGGAAGTCTCTGAGGCGCTCGAAGCAGCTAAGATGCTTGAGAAGGACGGAATCTCTGCAGAGGTAATCAATATTCATACTATTAAGCCGCTCGATGAGGAACTGGTTATTGCATCCGCAACCAAGACTGGTAAGGTTGTAACCGTAGAGGAACATTCGATCCTCGGCGGACTCGGAAGTGCCGTTGCAGAAGTACTCTGTGAGAAGGCACCGACAAAGATGCTGCGTATCGGTGTCAACGATAAGTTCGGCGAATCCGGACCGGCAGTTGAACTGATTCACAAGTATGAACTTGATGCAGAGGGCATCTATAAGAAAGTGAAAGCTTTCTGCAAATAAATAAGAGAAAAGATTTCAGAGCTGTCGCGAAAGCGGCAGCTTTGTTGCGTTTTGAAGGAGTTGTTGTCGGAAAACGTCATTTGATTTTTTGAAGACCTGTCAGGTTTTTCCAAATTTCTACTATGCCTGTGTGATAGCATAAGGAAACGAAAAGATAGGATTTGTTGGATAAGGAGTGGGCAAATGATTGATATCGAGACGAAGAATGAACGAGATCTGAAGAACATCCGCCAAATCGGAATGCCGACGCAGGAAGATAAAATCTACATAGAGAATGCAGTCTACGCAAGAATACATGAGGAAGATTACGCAGAGAAGAAGGTGTTTGTCTTTATGGGGCACACAGAATGCATTCAGGGGCGATATACAACCTTTATCGAGGCTGCAATTCCGGTTCTTAAGATGGAGTTTGTGCAAAATGCGCCACAATGGAACAATCGCGCGTGGTCAGATGTGTTCCGCGAGGTGAAACGGTCGTATGAGAACTCGATCATCGTCGGCTGGGCGATGGATCAGAAAGGTTATGCACCGAGTATGACGCCGGAGCTTGAAGCGATCCACAGAGAGCAGTTTGGAGGCGCACATCAGGTGCTTTTTCTTATGGATAGTATTGAGGGTGAGGAGTCTTTCTATATCAATAAGGGAAACTGGCTTCAGAAAAAAGAAGGTTTTTACATATTTTATGCGCGGGAACTCAGACAGGTGTGCCCGCCGGAGGTTGTCGTAGAAATGCCGAAACGTGCACGGATGGGGACGGTTCCTGCATCGGAACCTAAGACAGACCGTGCACAATACCGAAAACAGATAAAAGAGAAAAAACGCGTTGGAGAAAAGGAGACAACCAGCGCAACTTCGTATGCGATGACCGCGGCGGTGGCATTGCTCGTTGTGATTGTCGGACTTGGCGTGGTGCAGGATCGCATTCACATTCCGGGATTGGAGAAGACTATGCAGACAATTGCTTCGCTGGGGAATAAGACAGACGATAAACCGCAGGTACTCGTCGGAACGGAAATCAAAGAAACTGAAGCGACAGAGCAAGAGATGCCCGATGAGAAAAACACCTATACGGAAACCTTGGATCTCATTCCAATCGAGTCGATTGCGGCAGGTGATATCAAGAAGATGGAAGATTCGAAAACAGATGCGGATGCAAAGGAAGAACGGGATGCCAACGTGGAGGCAGGTAAGCAGGGAACACAGGATGAAAATTCAGAGGCGGGCGTAGAGGGCTTGAAGAACGCGGATCAAACGGGAAAGGAAGCAAAAGAAACGGATGCATCCGTGGCGAAACCGGAGTATTATACCGTGAAATCGGGCGACACACTTACCTCGATCTGCAGGCAGATATACGGATCGACAGACCGACTGAAGGAATTAAAGGAATGTAACAATCTGGAAAATGCAGACGATCTTCGCGTTGATCAGAAATTGTTACTTCCGTAATGATTGGCAGAATGTTATAATTGCGATATATCATGCAATAAATACAAGGAGAGATAAAACGGTGGCAGATAAGAAAGATTTTAAAACCGTAGAGATAAACAGCGAGGCACAGGAGGAACTCGAGCAGCAGATCAGGAGGCACAGACACAAGATCGTCCGCCGGGTGATCATAGGCGTTTTTGTCATTGCATTGCTTTTTGCGGGGGCGCAATTATGGAATGCGCTGCGCAGTTACGATTCTTATGAGATTCGTAACAAGACGGAACAGCAGGATAGTGGATCGGCCAAATATGAGACGTTTCTCGGAAAAACCCTGGAGTATAACAATGATGGAATTGTTTACCGCAATTCGGATGATGAATTGATCTGGAACCAGTCATTCGAGATGAGTACACCGATGTTGTCCATCTGCGAGAATTATCTTGCAATTTATGATCAGGGTGGTACATCCATCTATATTATGACAACAACCGGACTTTCGAAAAAAATCGAGACTTCAACACCGATCAGTACCGTGTGTGTTGCCAATCAGGGAACGGTTGCGGTATTAATGAAGGAAGATAATGTCTCAACTGTCCGCATGTATGACCGCAAGGGAAATCAGCTTACAAATGGCGAGTTTTATGCAGAAAAGGGAAGCTTTCCGGTGGATATCGCATTGTCTTACGATGCGCAGAAACTGGCAGTAGATATGCTTGATGTCAAAGAGGGCAAGGTTAGTTCTACAATCAGTTTCTATAACTTTGGATCGGTCGGACAGAATGAGATTGATAATAATGTCGGAACTTATACTTATGAAGATACGTTTATTTCCGAAATCTCTTATGTGGCAGCGGATCGAATGGTGGCATTGTCGGATGCCGGATTTCTTGTATTCGAAGGGACTCAGAAGCCAGCTCTGAAACGCCAGGTGGATTTTGAACAGGAAGTCCAAAGCGTTTTCTGCAATAATAAATATGTGGGAATCACCTATGCGAGCACTAAGAATGAGGGCAACTGGCATATTCAGGTATATGATCTAAACGGAAATACGGCGATGGAGAATGATACTACAATCGCATATAACAGGATAGAATTTCTTGATCATAACGAGGTGTGTGTACGCGATGATTATCATTGCGAAATTTACACGATACACAGTATCCGGAAATTTTCCTATACATTTGATCAGGAGTTATATAAGATCCTGTCAGGAACCGATGCGACAAGCTACACATTCGTGCTGAGCGGAGAGACGGATGAGGTAAGATTAAGATGAACTGGCTATTGATAATTGTAATCCTGGTGCTTGCAGGGAATATTGTCTGGGGGTTTTCCAGGGGGTTCCTGCGTGTAATCTATTCCATGCTCGCGTGGATTGCAATACTTGTATTTGTTACGTGGGCGACACCCTATGTGGCAAATGTATTGACGGAAAAAACAAATATAGATAATCGGATAGAATCGAATCTGGATGAGAAACTTCATGAACTTGTGATAGGGGATACAAACGGGCAGAAAGAAGACCGTGAGCCAGATACACAGAATCCTGGACAGGGAAAAAAGAATTATCGTGATCTGCAGATGAAACTTCCGGATGCAGTAACCAATAAGCTTTTTGACACGAATAAGATTGCAGATCAGATTCTGGAGGGAAGCGGTGCGTATGATGTAGTGGCAGGGCGCGCGACAGACCTTGTGATGCGTGTAATCTCTTTTGTTTTAGTGTTACTGATTACAGTAATCTCGTTTCATTTATTGTCGGTTGTATTGAAAGTTGTTGAGAAACTTCCTTTAATAGGTGGAATAAACCGCTTACTTGGTTTATTTGCAGGGTTAGTGAAAGGAATTCTCATTATATGGTTGGCATTTGCGATTATTGCGATGGCAGGAACAACCGATATTGGAATTGCATTAATTTCATATATATATGAATCGCCGCTTTTGATCTGGGCGTATGAGAACAATTTTGTGCTCACATTGCTTATGACTTTCTTATAATTGCGGTTTGAAAGCATCACAGGGACAACATCTTGTGGTGCTTTTAATTTCTTTGAAAAAAATGAAATTTGTTGTTGACATAGGAAAAAACGCATGATATTATAACTAAGCTGACTCGTGAGGCACGACAGAAATCGATGCGAATCGCGATGAAAGCAAAAAAATAAATTAAAAAAGTTGTTGACAAGCGATCGAACATCTGATACAATATAGAAGTTGTCGCTGATAACGACAAAACAAAGAACCTTGATAACTGAACAGTGAAAAACCTTGAAAGATTTTGAGAATAATTCAAGAACGCTTCTATTAAAGAAGCAACCTTAAAACAGTAAATCAGGACATTGTTTCTGATTAATTGCCAGATTAATTCTGGCGGGAAAAAACTTTTTAACATGAGAGTTTGATCCTGGCTCAGGATGAACGCTGGCGGCGTGCTTAACACATGCA
>ERZ837910.108-NODE-108-length-120563-cov-25.992200_pt1 | contig 120563 bp, 99 predicted proteins | sample MGYA00519940_ERZ837910 | MGnify/ENA primary metagenome ERZ837910 (study PRJEB31850, sample SAMEA3708825) | human gut metagenome | biome: human gut; feature: human-associated habitat; material: faeces | place: China | collected 2014 ... | reverse complement strand
TCGCCAAGATCGAGGAACTCCTTCCTCTGATTGGCCGTTATGCTGTCGCCTATGAGAAGCTGGAGCAGTTTAACGCCAAGTTCCCGGAGGATATGAAAAAATCCCTCTTGCAGTACGCCATTCAGGGCAAACTGGTGGAACAGCGTCCCGAAGAAGGCACCGCAGAGGAACTCTTTGCCCGGATTCAAGAGGAAAAACAGCGACTGATTGCTGAGAAGAAGATCAAGAAAGAAAAACCGCTGCCCGAAATCACCGAGGACGAAAAGCCTTTTGATATTCCAGAGAGTTGGAAGTGGTGCAGGCTATCCGACATCATCAATGTCCGTGATGGTACACACGATAGTCCGAAGTATGTTCCAGAGGGAATCCCGTTAGTCACAAGTAAAAATTTGAGCAACGGCATGATAGATTATGGCAATGTGAAATACATCACCCAAGAGGATGCAGATAAAATAAATGCAAGGTCTATGGTGGATGATGACGATATTCTTTTTGCCATGATTGGTTCAATAGGCAATCCTGTTTTAGTGAAAAAGGACAGAGAGTTCTGTATCAAAAACATGGCTTTGTTTAAGAAGTTCGCTGATACTGATATTTCTATGCAGTATATGTACTGGTTCTTCTTCTATGCTCAGTACAAGCTAAAAAAAGAAGCATCTGGTGGTGTGCAGGCGTTTATCTCCTTGTCCAGATTCAGAGAATATTTGGTTCCATTGCCCCCATATGAAGAACAAATCAGAATCGCTAACAAGATTGAACAGATACTGCCGTTGTGCGAACGGCTGAAATGAGGTGAGCCGCAATGAAGAAATGGACAAAGAATCCTTGGGTTCTTGGAATTGGAACAACTGTAATAGGTGGCGTACTTCTTTCTTTGCTACTGGATTGGATTCAGGGTATTGATTGGTTAAGTACCTTTAAGAATATTATGAGATTTATTTTTAATGGTGTCGTTTCTTTCCTGAATTTTGAAATTAAAGTATGGTGGTTGCTTATTGCTATTGCGATTATCGTAGTTGGATTGTTTGTGGTTGCAAAAATATCGGGTTCCCAGTCAAATAATATACCCCCCACATTTTTACAATACACCAAGGATTACATGTTGGGTTATTCATGGGAGTGGACTTATTCTAAAATGTATGATGGGAAATACACCATTAGCAACCTGCATCCAGTTTGTACAAAGTGTGGTATGAGGCTCAAACAAGGTGGTCTGTATGGAACAGAAATGGAGTGCCTCCGCTGCAATACAACTCAAAATTGGGAAGATTCTGTTGCATATGATGCCCAGTTACTGATTGAGGATAATATTAGAAAGAATTACTCGCAAAATCAATAACCGATATTACTAAAACATATTTAACTCATTTGATTGGAGGGAAAACTATGATGCAAATTGACAGTGCAATACTGGCTACAGACAAAGTGATCTGTAAAAATATCAGTAGATTTGATGACTCAGAACGTGGGTTATTGAGCCAGAATATTTTGGCTCAATTACGCAATTTTGTTGAATATATTGCAGATAAAGTATATGCTGGCGGCTCAGACCTCGATCCCAATAATTATGCTCTAAATGTTGAAGCGTTGAAGCATTTGCAAACAAGAGGAGACCTCCGTTTTTTACACCAATTTCATGAGCTTCTTCAAAAGTCGGTGTCTCATTATACTTTAGATGAAAATGGTTCTGAGAGACTAATGCTGAAGTATTATGAGTATCTTCTGAAAATAAAAATCTTTCTTAATGATACATATGGGCTTCATGTTCTGGATAATATTGAGGATTTTCCCTTGGATACGGATACAGAACTGTCAGAGTATCATGAGAAAATTGTAGAAAAGATTTGTTATCCAAGCCCAGGATGTTCAACAAGCACATATTCAGATAGATACTATATCCAAAAAATTAAGCCATTCTTTGTGAATCAGCGAATATACTATGAAGTTACATTTACTGCGGCGAACAGTAAAATGAGCAAATTTGACCGAGTAATCGCCTTCTCACGTTATGAAATACTAAGTAACTATGCGGTGAAACTGTCGATTCGTAATGATTCGATCAATGTTTTAGGAAAAGATATGACCATCCAAGTTATCGACGGTTGGAATGTATCAATACGCCCCTGTGAATTAGATAACTTTGCAGATATTATCGGAGATCATTCTAAAATCAATGCTGGGACAAAAGAGTATACCGAATTGATGCGATTTCTAACGGAAATAAAAATGCCGCTATCAGAGCTGGTTGTATGCTCGGAACAGTATTATAGTTTTGTGAAAAATCAGATTACAAGTCAGACAAGAACGTCTCATATCTTCGATGTACTTGATCAGTGTAGGGAGCTAATCTTATCCAACAAGCCTGGATGCAACATTCTTAAATATCTACTGTACCATTTGAATAACAGAATTATCAAGTGGCAACGTTGGAATGATGGCTGCCCGCTGTTGTCGGGGCTAAATTTAAGTTATGGATGTATTCCATTTGATAAAATGCCGTTTTGTACGTCATTGAGAAACCACAACCCACGCATATATGATTTGCTGGACTGCCTATCGGAAAAAGATAGAGAACATGAGCTGTTCGCACGCCAAATCCAAAATAACACAGAAATAGAAGGGATGTTGTTCACAGCCAAAAAGGATATAGTAGGTTTTGATAATATTGATGCGTTGATTAGTACATACAATCGCAAGCTATATCTTCCCAAACACGAACACAGAAAGCTGATGACTTTTCATGATTTTGTGTACATCAAAGGATATGCGGATGATAGCGCATTCATAATTCAAAAATTACGAGATCTGACGACAAGCGGAATTGCACAATATACTGGCTCTGTTGATTCTTGGATGAGCAAAGGCTCATATTCTATTGATTCTCCAGAGAAAAGAGAAGCATTGCGAAATATGTTTGCAAAATCGCAAGTTGCGCTTATTTATGGTTCAGCAGGAACGGGGAAATCCACGCTAATCAATCATATTTCGAACTTCTTTTCCAACCAGAAAAAGCTGTATTTGGCGAATACGCATCCAGCAGTAGACAATATGCGCAGGAAAGTAACCGCCAGCAACAGAGAGTTTAATACAATCGCAAGCTTTATTTCCGAAAAGAATCAGCACACAGAATGTGATGTTCTTATTATTGATGAGTGCAGTACGGTGAGTAATTCTGATATGCGAAAAGTGTTAGAAAAGGCTACGTTCAAGCTTTTGGTTCTTGTCGGAGATGTTTATCAGATTGAATCAATCTATTTTGGAAACTGGTTTGATATTGCACGCAATTTCATTTCCAAAGACTCTATCTTTGAACTAACACATCCATATAGAACACAAAATAGAAACCTTCTGACTGTTTGGGAAAGAGTTCGTAATCTGGACATTGCAATTTTGGAGCCTATGGTTAAGAGCAAATATTCCGTCCGTCTGGATGAATCAATTTTCTCCCATGCAGAGGAGGATGAAATTATTCTCTGCTTGAATTACGACGGATTGTACGGAATTAACAACATCAATCGCTTCTTACAGAACAGTAATCCGAGTCCGGCAATTCAGTGGGGCATCGGCTTGTATAAAGTTGGCGATCCCGTATTGTTTAATGAATCAGACCGCTTCTCTCCATTGATTCACAACAATTCGAAGGGGCGTATTGTAGGTATTACCACAGAGGAACTGAAAATTTGGTTCGAAATCGAATTGGATTGTGCGATCAATGAATTGGATGCGTGGGGATATGATTTTGAATTGATGGATGTATCTGAAAGCGGAAATTCTATAATTAAATTCAGCGTTGATAAATACAGAAGCACCGATGAAGATGATGATTATTCTGACACAGTTGTTCCATTTCAAGTTGCTTATGCGGTATCCATCCACAAGGCTCAGGGTTTGGAATATCGTTCTGTGAAAATTGTAATTACCACCGAAACTGAAGAACGCATTACACACAATATTTTCTATACTGCAATCACTCGTGCAAAAGAAAAACTTAGAATCTATTGGAGCCCGGAAACGGAAAAGAGTGTGTTGGAAAATCTAACAGTTAGAGATTCCAGGCGAGATGCCAATTTATTGAAGCAACTATATTCTTTGTGATTTTTGGATGTACTTCTATTGTTTTTGTAAGATATAACAAATATAGCGTTCCCCTCGCTGCTAACGCAGCTCGTGGAATGGCATACGCCATATACATAACCTCAAAAGATGATCTGAATGTGAGTAAACTCCCATCAGATCATTTTTTTCGATTATGTGCATGGCTTATTTTATAATTCCTATTGACATAGTAGGGTATAAGAGCTATAATCCTATCATGTTCGTAGGAATTATAGGATTTATTATTTAGTGAGGCATAGAAGATCATGAGATTTAACACAGCATTATTACACAGCGCAAAGCTTGGTGATGAGAATACAGGCGCCACACTTACACCGATCTATCAATCCAGTGCATTCTATCAGCCTTCAGCGGAGCAGCATGAGAAGCTTTTCCACAACAAGGCGACAGGCTATTCGTACACGAGGATCAACAACCCGACGATAGTTGCATTTGAGGAGCGGATGACGAATCTTGAAAAGGGAGTGGGTTCGGTAGCGTGTTCTTCTGGAATGGCGGCACTCACAAATGCACTCTTAAATATAGTAGGAGCTGGCGGAGAGATAGTCTCCAGCACAGGACTCTACGGGGGAACGATAGATCTGTTTCACGATCTGGAGGCATTTGGAATCAAGACGACATTTGTGGAGATATCGGATAAGGAAGCGGTCGAGGCAGCGATAAATGAGAATACCAGAGTGATATTTGCAGAGACGATCGGCAATCCGAAGCTGGATGTGGTGGATATAAAGGCTCTTGCAGAGCTGTCACATTCACACAGACTTCCTCTTCTGATAGACAACACGGTTGCCACAGCATACCTGGTAACACCGCTTACACTTGGAGCGGATATAGTCATCAATTCCACATCCAAGTACATCAATGGCAACAGCGATGCCATAAGCGGAGTCATCACCGACAGCGGCAATTTCAAATGGGACGCAGAGCGTTATCCGCTTCTGCAGCAGTACAAGATGTTCGGAAAGTTCGCCTACATAGCAAAACTCAGGAACGGACTTTTCAGAAATACAGGAGCCTGCATAGCTCCGCAGACAGCATTTTACAATATGCTGGGCATGGAGACATTGGGACTTCGAATGGAGCGATGCTCACACAATGCACTTGCCCTTGCTCAGTTTCTGGAAAGTCAGGAGGGTGTAAAGGTCAACTATCCGGGACTTGAATCCAGTCCTTGGCATGACATCGCAGATGAACAGCTCCACGGTGGTTATGGTGCCATAATCACCATCAGAGTCGGCAGCAAGGAGAAGGCATTTGCGGTGATGAACAAGCTCACAATACCGCAGATAGTGTCGAACATAGGAGACACAAAGACACTCATCGTACATCCTGAATCAACACTGAATGCGCACAGCACAGAGCAGGAGAAGCTTGACGCCAACGTATATGATGATATGATTCGTATTAGTGTCGGAATCGAGGACGTGGAGGATCTGATAGAAGATTTCCAGAAGGCCCTTGCCGACTAATACACAAATGATTTGGAGGAACTACATATGGCAGTAGATTACGCGGCTCTGAAAAAGGGCGGATTCATGAGACAGAAGCAGAAGAATAACTTTTCTCTGAGACTTCAGGTGGTGGGAGGAAATCTTACCGCAGAGAATCTCAAGAAGATAGCAGAGGTTGCCGAGAAATACGGAGATGGACATGTACATCTCACATCGAGACAGAGTGTTGAGATCCCATTTGTCAAGCTTGACGATGTGGAAGAGGTAAAGGAAGAACTGGCAAAGGGAGGCTGTAAGCCGGGTGTGTGTGGCCCGAGAGTAAGAACAGTCACAGCGTGCCAGGGAAATCAGATCTGTCCGAGCGGCAATATAGACACTTATGACATAGCCAAGAAGCTTGATGCGAGATATTACGCAAGGGAGCTTCCTCACAAGTTCAAGTTCGGTGTCACAGGATGCCAGAACAACTGTCTGAAGGCAGAGGAGAACGATGTGGGAATCAAGGGCGCAATGGTAGTAGAGTGGGATGAGCCATCATGCATCATGTGTGGCGTGTGCGTCAAGGCGTGCCGTGAGGGCGCGATCACCATGGCGGACGGCAAGATCATCCTCGACACAGACAAATGTAACTATTGCGGTCGATGCGCAAAGGCATGTCCTACAGATGCATGGAAGGGCGAGACAGGATACCTTGTCTCATTCGGAGGATTATTTGGAAATACGATCCACCGCGGCGAGGAGTTACTTCCGATTGTTACATCTGAGGAACAGCTTTTCCGTATTACAGATGCGGCAATACAGTTCTTTGCAGACAATGCAAAGCCAAGCGAGCGTTTCCAGTTCACTTTGGAGCGCGTGGGCTTAGACAAATTCAAAGAAGTATTAAAGGAGGCTTACAATGGCTGATTACGAAATCGATGACAGAGTAGATATAACTGATGTGGTGTGCCCGATGACATTTGTCAAGGCGAAGGTAGCCATGGAGGAGCTTGAGATAGGACAGGTGCTTGCGGTTACCATGAACGACGGCGAGCCTGTACAGAACGTACCAAGAAGCTTCAAGGAGGAAGGACAGCAGATCCTGAAGCTCATCGACAACGAGAATGGCACTTATGATCTTATAGTGAAGAAACTGGAGGATTAGGAAATGGCAGTAAGAGTCAGTGCAGAGGATTTCGATGTGAAGGTTCTTCAGTCGGAGCTCCCGGTCATCGTGGAATTCTATTCGGACAGCTGCATACCATGCAAGCAGCTATCACCAATCCTTGGCGGCATAGAAGATGACTACGAGGATAAGGTAAATGTGTACAAGGTAAATGTAAACTTCGACGCAGAGCTTGCTGAGAAGTACGCAGTGATGGCGTCACCAACCATACTCTTCTTCAAGGGAGGCGAGGAGGTTTCCCGCATCCGTGGCCTTGTGAAGAGAAATGTTCTGGAGGAGGAAGTTGGCAAATTATTGTAGAAATTCGTTGGTAAAGTGACATGATGGAGTATTTGACTGTAGTCAATTACTTCCGGTGTACAGAAGAATGAAACTATATAATTAAAATTATAAAGTATATAATCACATTTTATGTCAGTCTGGCAACGCCGGACAGGCAAATGAATCGTCAGGAGGAAAGAAAAATGACAGTCACAATAGCAGGAAAGAAGAAAGAGATAGCAGAGAAGACAACAGTAGCTCAGATCATCGTATCAGAGAACGTTGAGAATCCGGACTATGTCACAGTAACAGTCAATGATGAGTTTATTGACTCAGATGCATTTGCAACAACAGAGCTCAAGGACGGCGATACAGTAGAGTTCCTCTACTTCATGGGAGGTGGCAGCTTCTAATGGCATTCACAAACGAACAGATGGAACGTTACTCACGTCACATCATCCTTCAGGAAGTTGGCGTGAAGGGGCAGAAGAAATTGTTAAATGGCAAGGTGCTAATCATAGGCGCAGGTGGACTGGGAGCGCCAGCCGCTATGTACCTGGCAGCAGCCGGAGTAGGAACCATCGGTATAGTTGATGCCGATGAGGTAGATCTGTCAAATCTTCAGAGACAGATCATTCACGGAACAGCAGATGTGGGCAAGGCAAAGGTCAAATCCGCAAAGGAGACCATGAACGCCATGAACCCTGATGTAAATGTGATCACATACAGAGAGTTCGTGACATCAGAGAACATCATGGATCTCATCAAGGACTATGATTTCATTATCGATGGAACAGACAACTTCCCTGCAAAATTCCTTATCAACGATGCCTGTGTTATGGCTAAGAAGCCATTTTCACATGCAGGAATCATCAGATTCAAGGGTCAGCTCATGACATATGTTCCAGATGAGGGTCCATGTTACAGATGTGTATTCAAGGATCCACCTCCAAAGGATGCGGTTCCTACATGTAAGCAGGCCGGTGTAATTGGCGCCATGGGCGGTGTTATCGGAAGTCTTCAGGCTATGGAGGCGATCAAGTATCTCATCGGAGTTGGCGATCTTCTGACAGGAAGACTCCTTACATTTGACGCACTTAAGATGGAATTCCACACAGTAAAGCTCCCTCACAAGAAGGGCTGTGGCTGTGCTGTATGTGGACCAAATCCAACCATCACCAAGCTCATCGACTACGAGCAGGTGGAGTGCGACGGAAAATAAAATGATCTCTGTAATCCGCCTGTGTATAGGGCTGTGAATGCTGAGTCTGACTGACAATACCATATCTGGGAGCGCTCCCGCTTAACGCAGCATGATCAACATAGTTGATACAGGTGGGTCACAGAGATAGTTGAATATAAGGAGGATATGAAGTAAGATGTTGTACATGACAAAGTCTGATTACGAGAAGATACTTGCACACTGCAAGGAAGGCCTTCCAAATGAGTCCTGTGGTCTGATCGGCGGTGTCAGAGAGGGAGAAAAGAAGTACATCAGGAAGGTGTATCTCCTGACAAATATTGACGCCAGCAACGAGCATTTTTCCATGGACCCGAGAGAGCAGCTTGCGGCAGTTAAGGATATGCGTGCAAATGGATACGAGCTTCTTGGCAACTTTCATTCCCATCCAGAGTCTCCGTCCAGACCTTCGGAGGAGGATAAGAGACTTGCATATGATTCCAAGGTGAATTATCTGATTCTCTCCCTCATGGAGATAGACAATCCGGTACTCAAGGCCTTCAACATAGATGAGGAAAAGAATGTGACGATAGAGGAGCTTGTTATAGAATCATGATAGATAGCAGGCATTTGAAAGAACAGGGCGGGCTTTGATACCCGCCCTTGTTCTTTACGCGGACTGTGTCATAAATTTTATTTGGAGTTACTGAAGAGATGTTTTGCATAAGTATAAACCATAAGAATACGCCGGCCGATGTCAGGGAGAGATTTGCATTTACGACAAAAGGACAGAGACAGTTCACTGAGCGCCTTAAGGCTGAGGTGGGTGGATGTGTCGTGTTGTCGACCTGCAATAGGATGGAGATATACTTCACAGATAAATATGAACAGGTGGAAAAGCTGCTGGCAAATGACAGGGAGGTTCCGGTCAGCCTCATAAGAAGATACAGCATGAATTATGAAGGATTTCAGTGTGTGTTACATCTGTGCAGAGTGGCGTGTGGTATGGATTCCATGGTGCTCGGCGAGGTGGAGATCATACATCAGGTGAAGAGTGCATATCTTATGGCGAAGGAGCTTGGAGCCTGTGATGGCGAGCTGAATATAGCATTTCAGGGAGCACTTGCGGCGGCAAAGGCGGTGGCAACGGAGAGTGATGCCACGAGGCTTCCGATATCCGTCGGAACTTTGTCAGCCAGGGAGGCAGTAAGTTTTATAAGAAATACAAGCGGCGGGCGAGTCCTAGTCGTAGGAGCCACAGGCAGGATAGGCAGCATAGTTGTCAAGGATATCGCAGATCTTGCGCCAGATATAGAGATAACAGGCACAAGCAGAAGTCACCACAGTGCAGATAGCATATTTGACAGACATCAGCAGATCAGGATAGAGGACTACAGCAGAAGATATGAGCTGGCAGCCTGGGCGGATGTCATCATCAGTGCGACAGCAAGCCCACATTATACATTTGTCAGGGATGAGCTGGCGGAGGCTGTGAAAATGCAGCCGAAGCGGAGATTGCTCCTTGATCTGGCAATGCCAAAGGACATTGATCCTGCGGTCTCAGATGTGGACGGATGTGTGCTGCGTGACATAGACTATATCAGAACACTCTCCAGAGAGAACAATGAAAGCAGGGCAAAAACAATTACAGAGATGGAGCCGTGGCTCATATCACAGGTTGACGAGATCATGAAGAACATAGCATTTTCGAGGTTCAACAGGAATCACGGAGACGTGATGGCACAACTAAAGACAACAGACGGAGCAAAGCTGGTATACAAACTTAAAGGGCAGCTTGAGTATGAGGCATTTGAGAAAATGCTGGACAGTATTGTGATTGCCGGATGTGAGAGCTGAATACTGCTTGTTTGCCTGAGGTTATGCAGTATCATCGGCTGATGATGGTTATGTCAGATGTCAGATAATTGGAACAACTTTTGGTGCTTTTTAATAGAGACTCAATAATAGAAATTAGAGGTAGTGATGTCGTATTTCCCATTTATGATAGAATTGAATAATGAGAGATGCCTGATCGCAGGAGGCGGAACTGTTGCATACAGAAAGGTGTGCAGCATGCTGGAATTTGGCGCGGTGGTCACGGTGGTGTCACCGGAGTTCTGCCCGGAGCTTTTGAAACTGGCGGAGCAGGTGAATACGCCAGACAAATACTGTGCAGCGACAAGCGATGATCGTGGTTCTGTAGAGAATTTTGCAGATTATTCTGCAGATTATTCTGGATGCCTAACACTTGTAAAAAGACGTGTGCAGCCCCAGGATATTGTTGACGCATTTGTCGTCATAATGGCGACGGACGATGAGAAGGTCAACCACGATATGGCTGAGCTCTGCAGGCAGCAGCGCATACTGGTAAATGTGGTGGATGTGAAATCGGATTGTGGATTCTACTTTCCGGCGATCATAAAGGATAAAGAGGTCGTGATAAGCGTTTCCACCGGAGGACAGAGTCCGGTGCTTGCGGGAACGATCAAGAGAAATATAGAGAGCCATTTAGGCAGAAGTTATGGCGACATAGCGGAGCGGATGGGTGAGCTCCGGGAGCAGATCAAAGCACAGATAGACGGTGAGGAAGAGCGAAAGAAAGCATTTCAGCAAATGGTTAGGAGTCTGTTAGATGAGAGTTGAGAATGGACATGGTAAAAATAAACCGAATATTCGTAAATTTGCGGAGAATGACATGGCAGATGGATTCAATAGTGACGGTTTGGATTGCGAAAGCGGAGGACAGAAAAAAACAGTAAAGGTTGGAACCCGCGGCAGCATGCTTGCTCTTGCTCAGACTGAACTGGTGATAAAGGCACTCAAGGAGAGATTTCCCCAGATTGATTTTCAGATGATTACAATGAGTACCCGGGGGGATCGGGACACCAGTAGAGCGCTTCTGGAATTCGGAGGCAAAGCGGTATTTGTCGAGGAGTTCGAGGAAGCTATACTTAAAGGAGACATAGACATAGCGGTACACAGTGCCAAGGATATGCCGATGGAGATCATGGAAGGTCTTACTATATCGGGTACACTTCCGAGGGCCTGTCCGCAGGACGTTCTCATATATAAAAGCGGCAGAATATTTGACAGAAACGAGAGTTTCGTGGTGGGAACCAGCAGCCTGAGAAGGCAATACCAGATAAAAGACATGTATCCAAATGCTGTGTGCAAGAACCTGAGAGGAAATGTCGGCACCCGCATACAGAAGCTGGAAGATGGCGAATACGATGCCATCATTCTTGCAGCGGCAGGGCTTGAGCGCCTGGGAGTTATTGAAGACAAAGGCAATGACAGCACAGAATGCTTTGAAGTGCACAAGGACGAACTTACATTCAGATACATCAGCACAGAGTCCATGCTTCCGGCAGCATGTCAGGGAATCATAGCCATAGAGACACGAACCTCTGGCGAGGTATACGACATGGTCAGAGCGATAAATGACACAGAGGCATACACACAGCTCACATGTGAGCGCGCAGTTCTGAATCGCCTGAACGCCGGCTGTCACGAACCGATAGGCGTGTACTCAGAACTTCATGGCGACCACATGAAGCTAAGCCTGATGAAAGCAGATGCGGCTTCATCGGACAAAGAGAAAGATGAAGAAATCCAGATACACAGAAAGACGGTAGAAGGAAACACCGCAGAATGGGAACAGCTGGTAGAGGCGTTGATAAAGTAGGTTATAGCACCCCCAGCGTATTGGAGAACAAAATGGTATATTTGATAGGCGCAGGCCCCGGCGATCCGGGACTCATCACGGTGAAGGGCCTGGAATTCATAAAACAATGCGATACGATCATATATGACAGACTCGGAACCTATCAGCTTCTGGAGATGGTGAAGCCGGACTGCCGCAGGATATACGTCGGCAAACAGGCGGGCAGCCACTACAAGAAGCAGCCTGAGATAAACGAGATACTTGTTGAGGAAGGCCACAAAGGCAACATGGTGGTGCGCCTCAAAGGTGGCGATCCATTTGTGTTTGGAAGAGGCGGCGAGGAAGTGACTGCACTTCTAAAAGCGGGGATCCCATTTCAGGTGATACCGGGAATAACGTCCGCCGTGGCGGTTCCGGAGGTGTGCGGCATACCGGTGACACACCGAGGAACGAGCAGAAGCTTTCACGTGATAACAGGACACAAGCGGGCGGACATACACAGATCTGATGAAGGTGGTTTAGATGACTACGACTACATCAGAAATCAGGAAGGGACAAGCGTGTTCCTGATGGGGCTGAACAGACTGCCACAGATCATGGAGAGACTTGTTCAGACTGGGGCGGAGGAACATACTCCGGTCGCGGTCATTTCCAAAGGAACCATGCCAGGGCAGAGGATAGTCCGCGGCGATATACAGACAATTGCGGACAAGGTGAACGAGGCAAAGCTTGAATCTCCTGCGATCATAGTTGTGGGTGAAAATGCAGCGTTGGATTTTACAGCACCAAACAGAGGACCGCTTCAGAATGTCCACGTTGGACTTGTTGGAACGCCAAAGCTTCGCGAGAAGATGAGAGTTGCAATAGATGCACTTGGCGGCCAATCCTACAGCATAGTGGATATGAGCGTGGAGCAGACAGAGGAGAAGAACAGGCTGCGCGTGGCTCTGGGACATATAGAAGATTACAGCTGGCTGGCATTTACCAGTCAGAACACCATAACCTTGTTTTTCAAATGGCTCAGGGAGTGGAATATAGATGTCAGAAAACTGGCTCATCTGAAATTTGCGGTGGTCGGTGCTGGAACAAGAGATACGCTTAAATCTGAGGGATACATAGCGGATTATGTGCCGGACGAGTACACCACAAGCGCCCTTGCTATGGGACTTGCAAATGTGATGAATGACGGAGAGAAACTTCTCCTTCCGAGAGCTGTTCAGGGCAGCGAGACAATGCTTGATATACTTGATAAGGGCGGCGTAACATACGAGGAGATTCCAGTATATGATGTGGTTGGCCGCAGGATGGAGAGCATACAGTATCTGAAAGATCTGGATGTGATCACATTTGTCAGCGCGTCAGGTGTCAGGGGATTCCTGAAAGTCCTTGACGCAGAGGGAAATGGATCTGGCATGGATCATATGCCGAATGATGCTGATTCATGCAGGGAGCATACGAATAATACAGAAAGTACTTTAAAAATTCATGATATAATGAAAAACATCCGCATAGCAGCACTTGGAAATGTGACAGAGAAGGCTTTGGAGAAAGCTGGTTATCATGCGGATATAGTTCCGAAGGTCGGTGATATCGAGCATCTTATATCAGCCATCGGTGATTATTATTTTAGAGAAAAGAGGCAATAATATGATAAGACTCAGAAGACTTCGTGGCAGCGAGGCCATCAGAAATATGGTTAGAGAGAACCGGGTTAACAAGGAGGATCTTGTATATCCGATGTTTGTGGCGGAGGGCACAGGGATCAAGAATCCGGTAGACTCCATGCCGGGAATATACCAGTATTCACTCGACACATTTGAGGAGGAGCTTCGCAGAGTGGCGGACGCCGGAATCAGCGCGGTTCTCCTGTTTGGCATACCGGCTCACAAGGATGAGGTGGGTAGCAGCGCGTACGACGACCAGGGAATCATGCAGAAGGCGGTCAGGAGGATAAAAGAGCTGTATCCGGATATGATAGTCATAGCAGACATTTGTCTGTGCGAGTACACATCACACGGTCACTGCGGAATTATCCATGACGGCAAGATACTCAACGATGAGACTCTTCCATATTTGGGCAAGATGGCTGTATCACTTGCAAAAGCTGGCGCAGACATGGTGGCTCCGTCGGATATGATGGATGGACACACCGCATACATCAGAAAGGCACTTGACGACAACGGGCTGACGGATGTACTGATCATGGGTTACAGTGCGAAATTTGCATCTGGTTACTATGCACCATTTCGCGATGCAGCACATTCGGCACCACAGTTTGGAGACAGAAGGACATACCAGATGGATCCCGCAAATGGCAGGGAGGCTCTGAGAGAGTGCGAGGCGGATATTGCCGAGGGAGCAGACATAATCATGGTTAAGCCGGCACTTGCTTATCTGGATGTAGTCAAGGATGTGAGAAACCACACGGACTATCCGATAGCGGTGTACAATGTCAGCGGCGAGTACTCCATGGTCAAGGCAGCTGCGGCAAATGGCTGGATAGACGAGAAGAGGATTGTCATGGAAAACATGACAGCCATGAAGAGAGCAGGCGCAGGGATCATCATAACCTATCACGCTATAGACGTGGCACACTGGCTTGAGTCGGAATCATAAAAATTCACACAGGACGATAAATTATAGAAAGAAGAATGGCAATGACAAATTCACAGGATCTATTTGAGAAATCACAGAAGGTAATTCCGGGCGGCGTCAATTCACCGGTCAGGGCATTTGGCTCGGTGGGACGGACACCTGTATTTATGAAGAAAGCAAAAGGTTCACATATATTTGACGAGGATGGCAATTCCTACGTGGATTATGTTTGTTCCTGGGGCCCGGGAATTCTGGGGCATGCCGATGACAGAGTCATAGATGCGGTGAAGGCGGCTTGTGATGACGGACTTACATTCGGCGCACCGACAAGGAAAGAGCTCGAGATCGCAGAGCTGATAAATGAGCTCATGCCGTCAATGGAGCTGACTCGAATGGTCAACTCGGGAACAGAGGCAGTGATGAGTGCGCTCAGAGTGGCGAGGGGATTTACAGGCAGAGACAAGATTGTAAAGTTCCGCGGCTGCTATCACGGACACAGTGATGGACTTCTGGTCAAGGCAGGCTCGGCGGCACTTACACAGTCAGTTCCGGACAGCCTGGGAGTTCCAAAGTCGTATACACAGCATACACTCATAGCAGAGTATAACAACGAGGACAGCGTAAAGAAGTTATTTGAGGCGGAGGGCAAAGACATTGCCGCAATCGTGGTCGAGCCGGTTGCCGCAAATATGGGAGTTGTCCCACCGCATGATGGATTCCTTCAGTTCCTCAGGGACATAACAAATGAGTACGGCGCACTTCTTATATTTGATGAAGTCATCACAGGTTTCAGACTCAGCCTTGGTGGGGCCCAGGAATACTTCGGGGTAAAGCCTGATCTCACAACACTTGGCAAGATAGTCGGAGGCGGAATGCCGGTGGGAGCATACGGCGGACGCCGCGATGTCATGAGCATGGTGGCACCACTTGGCGGAGTATACCAGGCGGGAACTCTGTCGGGCAATCCGATTGCCATGACAGCCGGACTCACAACGCTCCGCATACTCCAGAAGGAAAAGGATACAATATATCCGGCGATAGAAAAGAGCACAAGGCAGATAGCCGACACAGTCAGAAGCACATTTGGCGACACAGTCCATGTCAACCAGATAGGCTCACTGATGAGCGTATTCTTCACAGATCAGGAAGTAGTGGATATGGACACGTCAATATCCAGCGACACCGCAAGGTATGCAAAGTATTTCTCATACATGCTGGACAACGGAATCTACCTTGCACCATCACAGTTCGAGGCAATGTTCGTGTCCTACGCACACAGCAAGGAAGACGTATCCAAAACCTGTGAGCTGATAAAGAAATACAAAGAGAACTAGAGAGACTTAGTAGGTCAGAAGATGTCTCATTAAAAAGGAATTTATATTTCTATATTGTAGAAATAATTAGATAAGTATTAAAAGAGTGGTTTGGAAATAACATAATAAAACTAACGGTTATCGAAGAGTAAGCTGTCATGTTTATGTGATGCTACAAAGGCGGGTAGCACATAGACGACGGAAGCTTGTCGCTCCTTGCTGAGCGGGAGCCCCCCTGCCCTTATAGGGGGCGGGAGCGAATGCAGTCAGGAGCTAAGACAAGGTGACAGAGTCGTGCGTAGCCTTGGAGCATCACATAAACATGACAGCGACCTTCTTCGACAAGGAGGAAATATGAGAGATTTGGTTATTGTGGGCAGCGGCCCTGCGGGTCTGTCCGCCGCAGTCTACGCCAAGAGGGCGATGATGGACGTGGTGGTACTGGAGAAGGAGGCATTCTCCGGCGGGCAGATCGTGAATACAGAGCAGGTTGACAACTACCTTGGACTGCCGGGCATAAGCGGCTTTGACATGGGTATGAAGTTCAGAGAACACGCGGATACATTTGGCGTGGAGTTTGATGACAGAGAGGTGACAGCCATCGAGGATCACGGTGATCACAAGAAGGTCAGCCTGGAGGATGGCAGCAGCATAGAGACAAAGGCGATTCTGATAGCCACAGGCGCAAAGCACAGAAAACTTGGCGTTCCCGGAGAAGAAGAATTCACAGGTGCGGGAGTTTCATACTGTGCCACATGTGACGGAGCGTTCTTCAAGAACAAAGAAGTTGCAGTTGTGGGCGGAGGCAATATAGCTCTTGAGGATGCCCTGTATCTGTCAAAGATGTGCAGCAAGGTACATCTGATCCACAGAAGAGATGAGTTCAGAGGCGAGAAAATACTCGGAGCGCAGGTGCTTGAGACTGAGAATATAGAATTCCACCCATTTGCACAGGTGATGGAGATAGGCGGAGCCCCTGGTAAGCTGGAGCTCAAAGTCGCTGTTAAGACACCGAAAACAGTGGACGGACAGACAGACAGCGAATTCACACTTCCGGTAGCCGGTGTATTTATAGCCATAGGCACAAGTCCGATTACAGAATTCCTCGGTGACGTTGTGAAGCTTGATGGTGCTGGTTATGTTGCAGCGGGTGAGACCGGACAGACCAGCACACCGGGAATATTTGCCGCGGGAGATGTGAGGACCAAGGCAGTGCGCCAGGTGGCGACAGCCGTCGGAGACGGTGCAGCAGTTATCCATTATGTTGAGGAATACCTGGACGGATTAAAAAAGAAGGTATAACTTGAGTATCTGATCAGCAACATATGGTAGGCAGCATAGAAACATAATCATAAAAATCAAGTGAATTAAACGGAAAATAATTGGCACGGAGATAAGGTAAGAACATTATAACTGCTTTTTCTCCTTGCCAAAAAAATAAAACTAATTCATAGTAATTCTATAGGTAAAATATAACAATGAACAGGAGGCAGAAAAATGTTAATATCATCAAAGGGACAATATGCTTTGAGACTCATGGTAGATATATCGATAAACAGCGGCAGCACGGTTACTGTCAAAGCCGTAGCCAGAAGATGTGGATTGTCTGACAAATATCTTGAGCAGGTTACATCTTCTCTGCTAAAGGCAGGATATTTAAGGAGCGTGAGAGGTCCGAGAGGTGGTTACCGTCTGAACATGCCGGCGGAGGAGATCACGGTTGGGATGGTGCTAAGGGCGATAGAGGGCAGGATATCACCAATCGATAACAGAGTTGATGAGGATGGCGACACCAATATGGTCATGAACGATGTCATTGGAGAGGTGTGGGATGATCTTGAGTCTGCCATCAACAATGTCCTTGACAACAAAACCATCGCCGATCTCACCCGGGAGTACAGTGACCGGATCGGATACATGTACTCAATATAAATCAGGGACGGAGGGGACAGGTACCTCCGTCCCCGGAGGGGCAATAAGATTTCAGTTGAAAAAAAACTTATTTTGTATATAGTTGTAGTGGGATATATATCATATTAGGAGAATAAGAGATGTTAACACAGTTTTCGAGAACGGAGCTGCTATTTGGCAAGGAAGCCATGGACAAGCTGGCAGGCTCTAAGGTAGCGGTATTTGGAATAGGCGGAGTTGGCGGTTATGTATGCGAGGCGCTGGTCAGAAGCGGTGTCGGAGCATTTGACCTGATAGATGACGACAAGGTGTGTCTGACAAATCTCAACAGACAGATCATAGCGACAAGGAGCACAGTTGGAAAGTATAAGACCGATGTTATGAGGGACAGGATGCTTGACATCAATCCAAATGTGGAGGTTGAGGTACACAAATGTTTCTTCCTTCCGGAAAATGCGGATGACTTCCCTTGGGACAGCTACGACTATGTGGTCGACGCGGTGGACACCGTGACAGCCAAGATCGCTCTTGTCATGAAGTGTAAGGAGAAGAACATTCCGATCATCAGCAGCATGGGTGCGGGAAACAAGCTTGACGGAAGCCAGTTCAAGGTTGCAGATATATACAAGACAAAGGTGTGCCCTCTTGCGAAGGTCATGAGAAGAGAACTGAAGAAGAGGGGCGTCAAGAAACTCAAGGTCGTATACTCTGAAGAGATTCCGACAAGGCCAATCGAAGATATGGCGATAAGCTGCAGAAACAACTGCATTTGTCCTCCGGGTGCAGAACACAAATGCACAGAGCGCAGAGACATCCCGGGCAGCGTGGCATTTGTGCCATCAGTCGCAGGGCTTATCATAGCCGGTGAGGTGGCAAAGGATCTCATCAGGGTATAAAAAAGAAGACGCTGAGAAATCAGCGCCTTCTCCATAAAAATACCAAAGTTCCAAGCAGAACAGCACCACCATAGATGAATGGTGCATTTTTGTCACTGTTCATAGTTTTTTCCGTATAAGATGCGGATGGATTCTTCGGGTTGTAATATATTGCGATGGACGACATGGAGTTGTAATTTGTTAGACCGCGGACGGAAAGAAAACCATTGTGCAATACTCCGGATTGGTCGCGGTATTCATAGTTGATATGGGTTCTTTTACTGACTCTTCTGACAGATGTGATATTGGCGGACGTTCTGGTATAGTCCCGCTCGACACGGCATGCCTTACCCCGTATGGAAAGACCGATGACCACAGCTATGATGAATGATGCTATTGGAATAATGTAAGTCGTATAAGGTAATAGTCTGAAAAAAATACTGATAGAATCCCCCGATGTTAAAATCATAATGTGCCTCCTGAAATTGTTGTTTCCCCAAAATGTCAGACATGAGATCCCTATTTACATGCCGGACTTGTATGTGTAGATTATAATATAAAGAAGACTGGTTGAGAATCCCTTAATTTAAGAGGATAAGTCTGTTAATATAGCAAATCTCAGGTAATAAATATATTACTGTATGCACTGCCACTCATGGTGGTCATAAGCTCAGTCATATTCGCATTTGCCAGAAGTGATAACATGGTGATAATAGGCCAATAATATAATAGAGAATATACAAAAGGAAGATGAACGAGATGGATAAGAAAGAAGAAAAGAAAATCATAAGACAGGAGTTTCTGACAGGTGAGAGAGCTCTTTTCATGGGAAAAAATCTCGATATATATGATACGATATTTGACGACGGCGAGTCTCCGCTTAAGGAGAGCCGCGGCATAAATCTGTACGGCAGCATGTTCAAATGGAAGTATCCGCTGTGGTACAGCAAGAACATTGTTGCGGAGGATTGTCACTGGTTTGAGATGGCGAGAGCCGGAGTCTGGTACACTGATAATATCGCGGTGAGGCGGGCACTCATCCAGGCACCAAAGAACTTCCGCAGATGTAAAGGTCTGGAGCTTACGGATGTGACATTCACCCATGCGGAGGAGACACTGTGGAGCTGCGATGACGTGACAATGGACCACGTGACAGCAAAGGGCGACTATTTTGCCATGAACAGCAATAATATGAAGATAGACGACCTGAAGCTTGACGGCAACTATTCATTTGACGGATGCAGGAATGTGGAGATAAGAAACTCCAATCTGCTTTCAAAGGATGCATTCTGGAACACAGAGAACGTGACCGTATATGATTCATTCATATCGGGCGAGTATCTTGGATGGAACGCAAAGAACCTCACCCTGGTGAACTGCACCATCGAGAGCCTTCAGGGCATGTGCTACATCGACAACCTTGTGATGAAAAACTGCAAGCTCATCAACACAACACTTGCCTTCGAATACTCAACAGTGGATGCTGATATCTGCAGCAAGATAGACAGTGTCATGAACCCGACATCAGGAACCATCAAAGCCCAGCACATTGACAACCTGATAATAGAAAAAGACAAGGTAGATCCGTCAAAGACAAAAATAATAGTACAGGATTAAACGAGTTTAGGATTTGGTGATATATCATAACGTAAATGAGATTCCGCGGCTGCTGTGGTGATACGAGTTGGCACATATAGATTGCTCAATCGGTAGTGAAGTCGACTGAGCCTTGCTGCTTCTTGCCGGAGCGGCGCAAGCAACGCCCTTATCGCTTGCAGAGCGCAGTGCAGATAGAAGCAAAGCAAGGCGAGGGAAGATGAACGTGATGGAGCACTCTATATTTGCCAGCCGTTTGCCACAGCAGCCGCGGAATCTCTCCATGAAGTGGAGGGACAAACATGAAGTTTGATTTTGACAAGGTTATAGACAGACGCGGCACAGGCTCCCTGAAGTGGGACGTGCCGGAAAATGAACTGCCAATGTGGGTGGCAGACATGGACTTTCAGACAGCACCTTGCATCAGGGAGGCGCTGGCAGCCCGGGTGGAGCACGGAATATTCGGATATTCTATCATCCCGGACGAGTGGGCAGATGCCTACGTGAACTGGTGGGGCAGCAGACACGGATTTGCGATAGACAGGGATTGGCTGGTGTTCTGCACCGGAGTCATTCCGGCCATATCAACGGCGGTGAGAAAGCTCACTACACCTGCAGAGAATGTTGTAGTGCAGACCCCTGTCTACAATATTTTCTTTAATTCTATATACAACAATGGGCGAAATATATTGGAAAGCCCTCTGAAATATGACGGCGAGGGATATGCCATGGACTTTGAGGATCTTGAGGCAAAGCTTGCAGATCCACAGACCAGCCTCATGATACTCTGCAATCCACAGAATCCTGCGGGGAAGATCTGGGATAAGGAGACACTTGCCCATGTGGGAGAGCTATGCGCAAAGTATGGTGTGACGGTCATCTCGGATGAGATACACTGCGATCTCACCGATCCTGGAAAGGAGTATGTGCCATTTGCCACGGCATCTGACACATGCAGGGATATAAGTGTGACCTGTATTGCACCGACAAAGACCTTCAACATAGCTGGAATACAGACCGCAGCAATTGTGGTTCCGGATAAATTCCTGAGACACAAGATGTGGAGAGGTCTGAACACAGACGAGGTAGCCGAGCCAAATGTATTTGCGGTGGATGCGGCTATAGCAGCATTTACAGATGGTGGCGAGTGGCTGGACAGTCTCAGGCAGTATCTGTATGAGAACAAGCAGTATGTCAGGAAGTTTATAGATGAAAAAGTGCCGGGTATAAAGGTGGTGTATTCGGAGGCCACATATCTGCTCTGGCTTGATTGCAGCGGGATCTGCGGCGCTGCCGGCGAAGACGGCAATGCCAAGGCTCTGTCGAAATTCATCAGGAAGAACACCGGACTCTATATGTCGCCGGGACTTTCATATGGTAAGAACGGAAAGGCATTTATCAGACTTAACATCGCATGCCCAAGGTCGATCGTGGAAGAGGGCATGAAGAGACTTGCCGAGGGAACCACGGCATTCAGAAAAATGAACGCAGAGACGGTAAACATACACAATGCGGCTAAAAAAGGAGATATAAATGAGTAGCAGTGAAAACTTGCTGAAGGACATGATATCTGGAAAGTCCATGACCGCATCCCAGCAGATAGGACTTACGGTCAGGCTCAGCATCCCGGCGATCCTTGCCCAGATCTCGTCCATTGTCATGCAGTACATCGATGCATCCATGGTGGGGCGTCTTGGTGCAAATGCATCGGGAGCCATCGGACTTGTCTCGTCCACGACATGGCTGTTTGGCGGGCTATGCATTGCGGTGACTACAGGATTTACTGTGCAGATAGCCCAGGCTGTGGGGGCCGGTGAGGATAAATCTGCCAGAAATATCATGAAACAGGGACTCATAATAGCCCTGTGCATAAGCGTCATACTCGCACTCATTGCAGCACTTATAAGCACACCGCTTCCGAGCTGGCTCGGCGGTGAAGCTGCTATACAGAAGATGGCAAGCCAGTATTTCCTTGTGTATATGCTGGGACTTCCCGCTCTGCAGATGAACAGCATAGCGGGCGGCATGCACCAGAGCTCCGGAAATATGAGACTACCAGGCATACTGAATGTCATGTGCTGTGTGATGGATGTGATTTTTAATTTGTTCTTTATATTTCCGACAAGAATTGTAAATTTAAGTATTCCGTTTTTATCCAGCGTAAGGCTGGTTGGTTCTCAGATGGCAGAAACGGTTCAGGCAGGAGCCTTTGGTTCCCATTTGTCAACACTTGTGCAGTCTGAAACCTCGATGAATGGACTGACATTTACCATGCCGGGACTTGGACTTGGCGTTGCAGGTGCGGCGCTCGGAACCATCACGGCGGAGGCTGTCACCTGTGCCATCATGGTCACAGCACTTCTTTGGAAGAACAAGACACTTCACTTAAGAAAGGGCGAACACTTAAGATTTCACAGGGATATACTTGTCAAAGCGGTAAAGATAGGAGCGCCGGTGGGGCTTGAGCAGATGGTCATGTGCTCGGCGTACGTCATGTCTACAAAGATCGTGTCACCGCTCGGAACGATAGCCATCGCAGCCAACTCATTTGCGGTGACTGCGGAGAGCTTCTGCTACATGCCGGGATACGGAGTGCAGGCGGCAGCAACTACACTTGTGGGACAATGCGTGGGAGCCGGACAAAAACAGTTGTCCAGAAGAATGGCATGGATTACAATGGGGTTAGGTGTGTCGGTTATGACCATTGGCGGAGTTCTCATGTACATAGCAGCTCCGGCCATGATAGGTGTGCTGACACCGAACGAGGAGATAAGAAATCTAGGGGCGGCAGTGCTGAGGATAGAGGCATTTGCCGAACCATTTTATGCCGCATCCATAGTTGCTTCGGGAGCACTCAGGGGAGCCGGGGACACTCTGGTCCCAAGCTGCATGAACTTTGCCAGTATGTGGTGCGTGCGGATACCGCTTGCAGCTATACTTGCACCGAGGGTGGGGCTCTATGGTGTATGGATCGCCATGTGCGTGGAGCTCTGTTTCAGGGGAATCCTGTTCACCACAAGGCTTAAACGGGAAAGATGGATGCGGGTGTTTGAAGAAAAATAAAATATGATGTTTTATAATTGCAAGGTATGATTAAACTTGCAATAAAACATCATTAAACAGGGAGGAAAATATGCCAGTATTTGATTTCAGCGGAAGTGACAACAAGAATAAGAACATAGTTACATATGAGACATTTCAGTCATCGGAAAGAACAGTCACAGCGGAGAAGCCGATCATGCTCCTGGAGAACACGACCAGGAAGTGGGCTCACCACTCCAGCGGAAAGTTCACCAATCCGATCAAGAGAACAGCATTTGAATTTGACGAGGTAGACGGAGTCCAGTCCGCAGACATATTGAAGATAGATGCGAGATTTGTAAGCCTTCTCAAATGGCTCGGTGAGAATCACATCAATGTTCGTCTGTCGGGAGAGAACAGACCGGAGGGCTATGCGGTGTACAAGATAAGGGAGACCGAGTTCGGCGGCGGGGCAAAGCTGTCGGCAAATGACGGATTCCTTCAGTTCATGATAGAGAGACTTCTTGCCAGCGACGCCCCTTCAGAAGAGGAGAAATCCGAGGAGGAAGAAGAGGAGGAGGCACTTGGCGATGACATGAAGCTCACAAGCATGCAGAGTATCATTGATTTCATGCACTGTGCCGGAAGAACGCTCCCTGACAATATAAGACTGTGGGCGAGAAGAAATCTTGCGGTTGCGAGATCCAGTGAGGTATCTCCGGAGGAGAGACGCCACGCGCAGAGAGCACTTTCCATGGCGATGAACATCAGGTGGAAGAGCAATTATTTCGAGGCGATAGATCCAGATGAGGCGAGAAGGATACTGGACGAAGAACTCTACGGAATGGAGAAGGTCAAGCAGAGGATCATCGAGACGATCATCCAGATCAACCGTACACATACACTTCCAGCATATGGACTTCTGCTCTGCGGACCTGCCGGAACAGGAAAGTCACAGATAGCCTACGCAGTTGCAAGAATACTGAGACTTCCATGGACGACCCTCGACATGAGTTCCATCAACGATCCGGAGCAGCTTACAGGAAGTTCAAGAGTATATTCCAATGCCAAGCCGGGAATCATCATGGAGGCATTTTCACAGGCTGGAGAATCTAACCTCGTATTCATCATCAACGAGCTGGATAAGGCCAACTCCGGCAAGGGCAACGGCAATCCTGCGGATGTACTGCTGACACTGCTGGACAACCTGGGATTCACCGACAACTACATGGAGTGCATGATCCCGACAAACGGTGTATACCCTATAGCAACGGCAAATGATAAGGAGAACATCAGCAAGCCTATCATGTCGAGATTTGCTGTCATAGACATACCGGATTACACCCCGGATGAGAAGAAGGAGATATTCAACAAATTTGTTCTGCCGAAGGTGCTCAAGCGCATCGGACTTGAAGGGAGCGAGTGCATCATCCTTCCAGACGGCGTGGATGCGGTCATCAGGAAGTGCGATGGTGTGACTGGAATCAGAGATATAGAGCAGGCTGCAGAGCACATAGTTGCACATGCGCTTTACCAGATCGAGGTAAATCACGTTCAGAGCGTGACATTTGACGGAGCTATGATAGAGGAGCTTTTGAGCTGATTATCGTCATATTACACAATTTACATTACAGAAAGTATTATGGTATACTCTTCTTATGAAACAAGTTTCATGGACTACAGTCTGAAATTCATAAGGAGAGTATATTTATAAATGGCAAGTATAAGAGATGTTGCAAAGGAGGCCGGGGTTGCAATATGTACAGTGTCAAGACTTATCAACGGCACGGCAAAAGTTGAACCCGAGACTCAGAAGAAGATAGAAGATGCGATGAAGAAACTGGATTATGTTCCAAATGAGCTTGCGCGCGGCATGTTCAAGGGCAGGTCCAATTCCATTGCGATGTTGGTTCCAAATATACAGCACCCATGGTTCTCATCACTGGCATCGGAGATTGAAAAGATACTTTATGAGAAAAAGTATAAATTCATGCTTTTTTCCACATCCGATGACAAGCAGAGGGAGAAGGAGTGTTTCAAGCTGTTAAAGTCCAATATCGTGGACGGAATCATATGCGGAACAACCACAAGCACAGCAAAGGAATATCAGAGGATAGACAAGCCTATGGTCATGCTGGATTACATGGTGGGAAACAAATTCCCTGTCGTAGTGTCTGACCATAAGATGGGTGGACAGCTTGCTGCCCGGGAATTCATAAACAGTGGATGCAAATACGTCATCCATATATCCGGAATCAGGACTGACAAGAATATCATGTCATTTGAGTGCCATGAGGAACTAGATAGAGTCCTTGCCGAGAATGGGATAAAATCCAGAAGGGTTCCTGTTCAGTGGAATGACTTTGATTTCCAGGGATACTTTGAGATGGCAAAATGCATACTGGAGGAGTATCCTGACGTGGACGGAATATTTGCCGCAGACATGCCGGCGATAGCATTCCTCAAGGCGGCACTTGCCATAGGCAAAAAGATTCCTGATGACCTGGCGATCGTGGCATACGACGGAACGTACATAACCAACGCCAGCACGACAAGGCTCACATCGATACATCAGCCGTACAAGGAGATCGCCCAGGAGGCAGTACGCCAGCTTATGGAGATGATCGACGGACCGGAGGAGGAAGATGATGCCGAAGGACAGGTTGAAAGTGCAACCGCAGATCAGATAGACAGCGCAAAAGAGAGAAACACACATATAGACGGAAATCTTATACTACTTCCGGTGAGCGTAGAAAAAGGCGATACAACTTTATAGTATGATTACGAAAAGAAGTTCATGAAGAGAAAATGAGGTGCCACTCAAAAATCATGAACTTCTTTTTATGTGGATACAAAACATAAGAAACTTACTAAGAGCACAAAATACAAAAATCTATAAATCCCCTATTGACGAAACATGTTTCATATGATAATCTTAGGACAAATGAAACATGTTTCATTTAAGCGCTTATGAAATGTGTTTTATCGGAACAATATGAATGATAGCGAGAATTAACAAGAGGGAAAATTCAAAGCAAGAAAAGGAGAAAAGGTTATGAGAGCAAAGAAATTAGTAGCATGTGCGCTTTCAGCAGCTATGATGCTGGGACTTGCATCTATGACAGGATGTGGTTCAGCAAAGAAGGATTACGATCTGTATATTTACAACACAAAGTCTGAGATTGCAGACAGCATCCAGGATCTGTGCAAGGATTATGAGACAGAGACAGGAGTTAAGGTTAAGGTTTACACATGTGGTACACAGGAGGCCATGGAGACACTCAGATCAGAGATGAATTCCAAGAACTATCCTACACTGTACGCGATAAACCAGGCACAGTTCACAGAGTGGAATGAGGGCGGATTTGTACTTCCATCAACATCAGTAAAGAATGAGGAGTTAAAGTCAATCTACGATTCAATTCCAGAGAGCATGCAGCTCGCAGATGAGAGCGGAGCAAGCTGCGGAATCCCTTACAACGTAGAGGGTTACGGACTTATCGCAGATACGCAGATGATATGTGATGTATTTGGACTTGACAATGCAGACGCATTTGTCGCTGATTACAGAAGTGCCAATTATGAAGAGTTTACAGGCATGATCAAGGCAATCGATGATTACATAAACGGCAAGGGTGGTGAGAAGGTTACACTTTCAGGCAATGCATACACCACGGCAAAGGACAAGACAGCCACAACAGAGAACATGAACGGAGTGTTTGCAATCGCAGGTGCTGAGAAGTGGACATATGCAAACCACTATACAAACTACGCACTGAATGCAGTGTTCCCTAACTACAATGCAACGGCAGCAGCTACAAAGGAAGATGTTGATAAGCTTGAGGAGCCGCTTGTAAAGATGGTTCAGGAGCTTGATATGCTTTCAAGCTACACAGCAGGACCAAGCGGCAAGGTAGAGCGTGGATCAGAGTACATTAACTCAACAGTGACAGGATATGATCAGGCAGTTCAGACATTTGCTGAGGGTAAGGCAATGTTCATCAAGCAGGGTAACTGGGTATACGGAACCATCGCAGGCGTGGATGCAGACAAGGCATCAAGACTCACAATGCTCCCAATGAAGGTCAACCTTGAGCAGAGTGACATCTCAGCTGAGGGCGTTACAGTTGACAAGATGAACAGCTCAATCCCTGAGTTCGTTTCACAGTATTACGTTATCAACAAGAAGGATTCAGAAGAGGAGCAGAAAGCCGCTGAGGACTTCCTTGTATGGCTCTACACATCAGATACAGGAAAAGATTACATCACCAACAAATTTGCATTTGTCCCATTCAACGCAGACGAGAGCGAGAAGCTTGAGAATCCTCTCAGCAATTCACTTGTATACTATATGAGCAATGACCTTGTAATGGGCAATGACTTCGATGCATTCCCTGAGTCATGGGGACTCAATACCATCGGTGCAACTATTCAGGAGCAGTTGTTTACAAATCCTGATCAGTGGGATGAGAACACTATAAGAACAGGTGTGGAAGATGCACTGACAAAGTGGAAGGACAGCATCAAGAAGTAGTAGTTTAAGATATGTCAGATTCCCGATGGGAATCTGACAGGCAGCACCAGCCTTGACCGGATACGGTTCAGATCAGGCTGGTGCTAAATGTAGGAAAGGAAAAACTATGAAAAGATTTTACAAAAGAAAATTCTGGTTTATGGTTCTGCCTTCTATAGTGTTGTTTCTGCTGGTTATCATAGTTCCTTTTATAGAGGGTGTGATCTACTCCTTCACCGAGTGGAGAGGTTCATACTTCGTAGGTGGGGAGCACTGGTGGAACGCACTGGTGGGACTTAAGAATTATACAAGCATATTCAAGTCAAAGGATTTCCTTCAGTCACTTGGATACACGGCCATATATGCTGTACTTGCAGTAATAGCACAGAATGTTGTCAGTCTTCTTCTGGCACTCATGATCAAGAAGCTCACCAAGGGCAAGGGACTTTTCAGAACGGTACTGTTCCTTCCGTATGTACTTGGAATGCTTGCCATGGGTTATGTATGGCGTTTCATATTTGAAAATGTATTTTCACAGACACTGTTTGGAACAGATGGCGTGGTACATGTAGAGGTGCTCAACAACATGCTTCAGAATCAGTGGAAGGCACTTCTGGCATATGCCATTGTCGGAGTATGGCAGGTTGCAGGTTACTACCTGATAATCTACCTCAACGGACTCAACAATATTTCTGAGGATATTTATGAGGCTGCCAGAATAGATGGAGCCACAGGCTGGACAAGCTTCAGGAAGATCACACTTCCGCTTCTCATGCCTTCATTTACGATAGTTCTCTTCATGTCACTGGCAAACAGCTTCAAGATGCTCGACCTCAATGTTTCACTGACAGAGGGCAATTTCGGAACGACCATGATATCCTACATGATACTGAAAACAGTAAGAGAGAGCTCTCCTCCGGCATACGGAGAGGCGCAGGCACAGGCAGTTATATTCTTCGTTATCATTGCAGTTATATCTATAGCTCAGGTAATGATCACTAAGAGAAAGGAGATCGAATCATAATGGGAGTAAAAGGCAAGATCAAAAGAGCAATCATAGTGGTTATACTCGCTGTATTGGCAATCGTGACCATATTCCCGATATGGTTCCTGATCGTCAATTCATTCAAGGGACAGCAGGAGATAGTAACATCTCCAATAGCTCTCCCGAAGTCGTGGAATCTGGACTATCTGAAGAATGCGGCTGAGCAGATAAATCTCGGCAGCAGCCTGCTTCAGACAGTACTCATAACAGTTGCAGCTGTGGCACTTATCGTGTTCATATCTTCATTTGCCGCATGGGCAATTGCCAGAACAGATTCCAAAGTGGCAAATATACTCTTCATCGCGTACACAGCAGCCATGCTCATACCTTTCCAGTCAGTTATGTACCCATTGGTATCACTTATGGACAAGCTGGGACTCAAGAACACACCGGGTCTGATCCTCATGTACGGAGGCTTTGGAATCAGTATGTCGGTTCTGCTGTACAGAGGATTCATCAAGAGTATTCCGCTGTCACTTGAGGAGGCAGCCATGCTCGATGGAGCAAATATATTCCAGATATACAGATATGTGGTCATGCCGCTCTTAAAGCCGACGACCATGACAGTTGTCATCACAAATGCAGTGTGGATATGGAACGATTACCTTCTTCCATTCCTCGTAATAGGAAATAACGACAAAAAGACGCTCACGCTGAGCTTATATTATGCAAAGAGTCTGTCAGGACAGTACGGAAATCCTTGGGAGCTCATCTTCCCTGCAGTACTTCTCTGCATCATCCCTATCGTGATAATATTCATCATACTTCAGAAGAATATCATCGAGGGAATTTCAGCTGGAGCTGTGAAAGGATAAACATAAAATATGGACAGAAAATGGTGGAAAGAGGCGGTATTTTACCAGATATACCCTAGAAGTTTCTATGACAGCAACGGAGATGGCATAGGAGATCTGAAGGGAATAACCGAGAAATTGCCGTACCTCAAAGAACTTGGTGTGACCGCTGTGTGGATATGTCCATTCTTCAAGTCGCCTATGAAGGACAACGGATATGACATATCGGATTACTACGATGTGAATCCTGAGTTTGGAACCATAGAGGATGCGGATGAACTTATAAGATGTGCAAATGAAAATGGCATCAAGATCATCATGGACATGGTCATCAATCACACATCAGACCAGCACAGATGGTTCCAGGAGGCGTGCCGGGACAGACACAGCAAATACAGAAATTACTATATATTTAAGGACAACATAGATGGACTTGCAGATCTCAGATCCAACTTCGGTGGAAGCACATGGACACAGATTGAGGATGGCAGCTGGTATTTCCATTCATTTGCGAAGGAGCAGCCGGATCTCAACTGGGAATGTGAGGAGATGAGACAAGAGCTCTACGACATGATGAATTGGTGGCTTGACAAGGGAGTTTCAGGATTCCGAATGGATGCCATCACATTTATCAAGAAAGACCTCTCATTCCCGCCTATGCCGTCAGACGGCGAGGACGGCAGATGCGATGTTGGAAAATGCTGCCTCAACAGGCCGGGAATAGATGAGTTTCTTCACGAGTTAAAACTCAACACATATGGCAGAGGAGACTTTGTGACTGTCGCAGAGACTCCTGGAGTTCCAAATGAGGATTTGGACAGATACATTGGGAGAGATGGACATTTCTCCATGATATTTGACTTTAGTTACACAGACATAGATATCAATCCGGGCGATCTCTGGCTGCACCAGAGAGACTGGACGATAGAGGAGTTCAAGGACAAGCTGTTCACCAATCAGAGACTTGTGAAAAAGATCGGATGGGCAGCAAACTACCTGGAAAACCACGATCAGCCTAGAAGTATAGGCAAGTACTTCCCAGCCGGTGATATTCCTGAATACAGAACACAAATGGCAAAGGCGCTTGGTGCGTTGTTCTTCTTCCTGAAGGGTACGCCATTTGTATATCAGGGACAGGAGCTTGGAATGATCAACACTCATTTTGACAATATAGATGAGCTGGATGATATCAATTCCAAGGGACAGTATGCGAGATGCCTTGAAGCCGGATACAGTGAGGCAGAGGCGATGGAATCCGTAAATATCAGAAGCCGTGATCAGTCAAGACTTCCTATGCAGTGGAACAGCGAAAAGAACTTTGGATTCTCAGCACATGAGCCATGGCTGGCATGCAACAATCAGTGTGACTGCCAGACAGTGGAGCTTGAGAGTGCTGATAAGGACTCTGTGCTTAGCTTTTATAAGGCGATGATACAGCTCAGAAATCACTCGGAGTACACACAGACGCTCATCTACGGAGACCTGGAGGATGTGGAAACTGACAGCACTGGAATCATAGTGTACAAGCGCAAGCCGGTTCAGATTGAGTGTACATGTGGAACTGGAGCAAATGCAGAAAGCGCAGACAGATCGGTATATGTTGTTGTCAACATGACCGGTGAGGATGTGGGCTATGCAATTCCTGAAACTGCGGATGTGCTTATGGGTAATTATGCGGATTACGATTGTACACTCAGACCTTATGAGACTGTGGTGTACGCGGTGTAAGCCGGGGCTGGTCAGTATGCTCTGGGTGGATAAGATTATAAGTACAAAACAGCTAATAATTATGTAAATTAGCTAGTTTTAATCAGCTGGCAGAAAAAGCCTGAATATTGGTGGAGACTGATTGAAAATTACAGTTGGTCTGGTATCAGTATTCAGGCTTTTTTCATTGCCTGTATACTTTTGGGATACTTTGCTCAAATCTATAGACAAAGTGAATGGATCATTAAATGCAAGATATGTCTTAATGTTCAAAGCGTATTCACAGTTCAGAATAATCCCCCCACTTAACCATCATCGGTACCATATTTGGTCAACTTTTTTCCATATAAAAACGAATCTCTAAATATTAAAATAACGGTAATAAAAGCAAGTTGAAAAGTGATTTTAGAGCAGGGGGACGTTGTGAAGTTGTCTGCTCAGACAAATAAATGGAGAAAAGGAGATACACTTATGGGTATTATATTTCACGAAGAGACACAGACATTTCACCTTACAAATGGTGAGATAAGCTACATCATGACGGTGCTCCCGAACGGACATCTGGGAAATCTGTACTATGGTAAGGCGATAAGGGACAGAGAGGATTTCTCACATCTGTTGGAGCTCGTCCAGAGACCTATGTTCCAGTATGTATATGACGATGACAGACTGTTCTCACTTGAGTCAGTGAAGCAGGAGCTTCCTGTGTACGGAACCACAGACTACAGAGCACCGATGGTTGAGGTACTTCAGTCAAATGGCAGCAGGATATCAGATTTTGTATATGTATCACATGAGGTAAATGCGGGCAAGCCAAAGCTTGAGGCACTGCCGGCAACATACACAGAGAATGATGACGAGGCAGAGACATTGATCGTCACATTGAAGGATTCACTCACAGGCATAAAGGCGAGAATGCTTTATACAATATGGAGCGACAGACCAGTCATAGCAAAGAGCGTAGAGTATGTAAATGAAGGCACAGAGGCGGTACATCTCACCACTGCTTACAGCATGTGCCTGGATCTCCCTGATCCTGATTACCAGTGGATGCAGCTCTCGGGCGCATGGGCAAGGGAGCGCCACATAATAACAAGAGACCTCGAGCAGGGCTTACAGTCGATAGGCAGCAACCGTGGTCATTCATCCCATGAGCACAATCCGTTCATCGCATTGAAGAGAGAGACAACGGACGAGAACCAGGGAGAGGCGATTGGAATAAGCCTTGTATACAGCGGCAATTTTAAGATACAGGCTGAGGTTGACACGAGAAATACAGCCCGTATTCTGGCCGGAATAAATCCGGATACATTTGACTGGAAGCTCGATGTAGGAGAGCATTTCCAGACTCCTGAGGCAGTTATTGTGTATTCAGACCAGGGACTCAACAAGATGAGCCAGACATTCCACAAGCTGTACCAGAAGAGACTTGCGAGAGGCGAGTGGAGAGACAAGCCAAGACCGATTCTCATCAACAACTGGGAGGCTACATATTTTGATTTCACCAGAGAGAAGCTCATAGCCATCGCACAGAAGGCAAAGGAGTGCGGAGTTGAGCTGTTTGTCCTTGACGACGGCTGGTTTGGAGCCAGAACCACAGACCATGCAGGTCTTGGAGACTGGGTTGCAAATCCAGACAGACTCCCGGAGGGAATCACAGGAATTGCAGAGGATATAGAGAAGGTAGGTCTGAAGTTCGGACTGTGGTTCGAGCCTGAGATGACAAATAAAGACTCAGACCTCTACAGAGAGCACCCAGACTGGATACTTTCAGTTCCAGGAAGACATGACTCACACGGAAGATTCCAGTACGTTCTGGATTTCTCCAGAAAAGAGGTCGTTGACAGAATATATGAGATGATGGCAAAGATACTCAGCACGGCAAAGGTGTCATATGTGAAGTGGGATATGAACAGAAGTATCACCGAGTGTTATAGTGCGGCTCTTCCGGCTGACAGACAGGGCGAGGTGTTCCACAGATACATACTTGGTGTGTACGATCTGTATGAGAGACTTACGAGCACATTTCCACATGTACTCTTTGAGTCATGTGCCAGCGGCGGCGGACGTTTTGATCCGGGTATCCTCTACTATGCACCACAGGGCTGGACAAGCGATGACACGGATGCCATAGAGAGAGTCAAGATCCAGTATGGAACGTCCATGTGTTACCCGATCAGCAGCATGGGAAGCCACGTGTCGGTTGTGCCAAATCACCAGACAAGGCGAGAGGCTCCGCTGAGAACCCGTGCAAATGCTGCATACTTCGGAACATTTGGCTATGAGCTGGATCTAGGCAAGCTTACCGCTGATGAGATAGAGGAAGTCAAGGAGCAGGTCAGGTTCATGAAGGTATACCGTGAGCTGATCCAGTACGGAACATTCTACAGACTTGCAAGTCCATTTGAAGATGAGGAGTGCGGCTGGATGGTCGTGTCAGACGATAAGAAGACCGCCATAGTTGCGTGGTTCAGAACGCTCTACACACCTAACAAATGTTTCACAAGAATGAAGCTTCACGGTCTTGATCCGGATGCGTTATATAGCTGCAATGTGCTCGGAGGACAGGCACTCACAGTGAGCAAGACACCGGATGGAAAGCTGATATATGAGAAAGTGTCAGGAGACAAAGGAGAGGATTCTGCAGTCAATGTCATCGCAGGCCCTTCATGCTATGGCGATGAGCTGATGAACCTCGGACTCATCACCAGCGACACATCGGCGGGAGAGATAGTCGGAGAGGATATGCCTTGCGGAGACTATGATTCCAGACTCTATGTGCTCAAGGCAGAGTAAGCGGGTTTGCGAAAAAATTTTCCTGGATATAGTCCAAAATAATAGAAAGCGTACAAGATTTTTGGATTTTGTACGCTTTCCTGCTTTTTCGGGCAGAAAAAGAAAAAAGGCAGTTAAGATGTGCCTGCGTAAATCGGAGGAGAAAACACAGTATGAATATATTTGACATAATGGGGCCTGTAATGGTTGGACCGTCGAGCTCACACACGGCAGGGGGTGAAGGTGTGAACAAGGTGACGTATTGGTGCAGACATGTCCGATACACTGAAGGAGACTGCGCGTGGAGGCCTTGCAACCACTCGCACGGCGCTTGAGGTGAAAAATAGACTAAAAATGTAGACAGAAACTATGGCATTTGTCAAATTGCATAAATAAGGTTTTTTTTAGCCTGCAAACATGATATAATTGCATAAAGAATGTTTTAAAAATGCAGTTGGGGATGATCAGATGAGCAACAGGAAGAGAATATGCGTTATAACAGCACAGGTTGAAGAGAGTACACAGAATCGCTTCATGCAGGGATTTCTGAAGCAGGCATATGATATGAATTACGATGTCTGCATATTTTCCATGTTTTTGAAGTACCAGGATTCAACAGACAGGGAGGTTGGAGATTCAAACATCTACAACCTTATTAATTTTAACCTTTTTGATGCTGTGGTATTGTGTCAGGACACCATACAGACTCCGGGAGTCGTAGAAAAGCTGGAGAAGCGCCTGCAGTCAGAATTTGCAAATGGTGTGGTAGTGGTAGTCGACAAAGAGAATAACATATTCCCAACGGTCATGATGGATCATTATACCCCTATAGTAAAACTCGTGGATCACCTTATAGAGGTTCACGGCCACAAGAACATATATTTCCTGGGCGGACTCAAAGAGCACATACACTCCAAGCAGCGACTCGCCGGTTACATAGACAGCATGAAGGCGCACAACCTGCCGGTTACGGACGACATGATATATTATGGAACATACTGGTACGACAGCGGCGACTACATGGTGGACGAGCTTGTGAAGGATATGGAGCATCTGCCGGATGCCATCGTATGTGCAAATGACTGTATGGCCATCGGAGTGTGCACCGCATTTGACAGATATGGAATAAGAGTTCCCGAGGACATAGCCGTGGTGGGCTATGACTCCATAGAAGACGGAAGAAACAGTCCTGTTCCGATCACATCTGCGGACATACCGGCGGATGACTGCGGGCACTACTGTATGAAATATATAGATGCAAAGCTCAACGGACATGACGTACCGGAATTCAAGTCCAATGTGGAGCTGTACATAGGTGGAACCTGTGGCTGTGAGGGCTGGGAACGAGAGACAGTCAGAATCAGAAGAGACAAATGGGAGACAGACCTCTCAGAGACCGGCTTCTACTCTTGCTTCAACAACATGGCGGATGACCTTGTGGCGCAGACGAGCGTGGAGTCATTCTTTGACACCGTGTCGGAATACGTGTACCAGATAAGACCATTTGAGAGCTTCCATCTGTGCCTGAACGACTACTGGAGAAATCCGGAGGTCATGACCGGTGATGAGGCACTTCGCCATGGTTACACAGATCATGTATACAGACTAATAAAGTGCGGCCCGGATGAAAAAGAAGAGAGACACATACGCTACGACGACGTATTCGAGTCTGCGAAGCTGTTGCCGGAGCTGTACGAGGACAGGGATTATCCTACAGCGTTCATATTTACACCATTGTTCTTCCAGGACAGAAGCTTTGGCTATGCAGTGGTGAACTACGGTGCAGAGCCGAGGGTGTACGAAGATGTATACAGATCCTGGATCAAGACGGTTGCCAGGGACATGGAGTCATTTGCAAGACATCAGGGACTCAATGTACTTCTAAACAAGCTTGAGGCGGATCAGATAAGAGACGGTCTCACCGGAATGTACAACTACAGAGGCTTCATAGGCAGGGCAAATGACATGATAATCCAGGCCGCTGAAGAGAAGTCTGAGATACTTGTGTTGGCGGTGGATCTGAAGAATACACGCCAGATAAACAGCAATTACGGAAGAACAGAGGGTGACAGAGTCCTAAGCTATGTTGCCCAGTCGATAAATGAGATACTTACCCCATACGAGATATCCATGAGGATGGGAAATGACGAGTTCGTCATAGCCACAGTGGCAAAGAGTGGCGATATCTCAAGGGGAGAATATATAGCCGAGGAACTCAAGAAGAAGCTTGAGGCGGCAAACAGTGGCGGAAAGGACGATTACGAGCTCGGTATATATTACGGATGTAAGAAGGCTCTGGTCAAGTCATCTGCCGAGCTGGAGACCCTCATCAACGATACGGTCAACCAGAAGAACCGCATAAAAGAACAGAACAATGCCAAGGGACGCAACAAAGCGACGATAACGAACAGGGATCTGGAGAGAGATGAGATAGTAGCTATGATACTGGACAACAACATGCTCACATATCATTTCCAGCCTATAGTAAGTGCCCGTGACGGAGGCATATTTGCATACGAGGCACTTATGAGGATACTGGTTCCTATGAGAATGTCACCCCCTGAGCTTCTGGAGAGTGCAGAGAGACTGAACAGACTGTACGATGTGGAAAAACTCACACTGTTCAACGTCGTGGAGATCGTGGCATCGAATCCTGAGATGTTCAGGGGCAAGAAGGTATTTATCAACAGCATGCCGGGGCATATGCTCAACGCACAGGACAGAAAAGAATTCCTTTCAAAGGTGAAGATGCTCCAGTGTGCAGGCATAGTCATAGAATTTACCGAGGGAGCAGAGCTGTCGGATGCGGAACTGAATGATCTCGAGGCATTCCTCAGAGGAAATGGCATGGAGATCGCTATAGACGACTACGGCGCAGGCTATTCAAATGTAAACAATCTTCTCAGGTATATGCCTGAGTATGTGAAGATAGACAGAATGCTTCTGACAGGGATCGATGCAGACCCACACAGACAGCATTTCGTCAAGGATATAATAGAATTCACCTCGACCAACGACATCAAGGCGCTGGCGGAGGGCGTTGAGACCACGAAGGAGATGAAGACCGTCATCCAGCTCGGTGCGGATCTCATTCAGGGATACTATACCGCCCATCCGAACGCGGAGGTAGTACAGCTCATATCCCCACAGGTTGTGAATGAGATAGTTCAGTACAACCAACAGGAAGAGGTGGCTGAGAACAGCAGCATATTTGTCATGGAGCATGAGAGAAATGCATCACTTCTGAAGCTCGCATCCCAGGGAATCAGGGAGATAGTTGTGGCACAGAGAGCCGGTGGCGACAACAATGTCCGCATAGTCGGCGCACAGGGCTTCAAGTCAAATATGACACTCAAGATAAAGGATGGTTTCACCGGAACCATAGTGCTGCAGAACGTAAGCTTCTCGGGCGACCGCGACAAGCCTTGTATAGACTGCGGTGAGAATACGGATCTGCACATCGTGCTTGAGGGTAAGAATTTCTGCAGGAATGGCGGAATAAAGATACCGGAGTCGTCCAGAGTGACATTTATCGGAGATGGTGATATAATGGTCCGCGTCAACGGTAACAGCTATTACGGAATAGGCAATGACATTCATTCAAAGCATGGAGTCATGAAGTTCAAGCAGGAGGGCGCCATTAATATAGAAACAAACGGTGTGAACGGAGTGGCAATAGGCGCCGGACTCGGAGGAGATATACGTATAGAGAAGGGACGATACGACCTGTATATCAACGGCGAGAACGGAGTTGCTATTGGAAGCATAAGCACCCCGGTGAATCTGAATCTCCTGCAGGCGGACATAGACATAACCTATGAGGCTGCAAATGGAGTCGCCATCGGCTCGGTGAGCCAGCACGCAGATATCGCGATAAAGAACACATCCATATCGCTCAGAGGATCGGGCAACAGATACGTGGCGGTCGGAACCCTGGACGGAGATGGATGCAGCGTAGATATAAGCAGAGCACATGTGGACATGAACCTTAAGGGCAATTCGTGCATAGCCATGGGATCTGACCATGGAATAGCAGACATACGCATGACGGACGCCAACTCAAGGCTGGCGGTTCAGGGCGAGGCGTGCTTCGCACTTGGAAGCAGAGACGGCACAGGCATGCTGTCCAGCAATAATGCAGATCTGAATGTGGTTGTCAGGAATTCACTGAACATAGATATATCCGCGGCAGAGCAGGACATACGTCTGGTGAATGGAAGATACATGTTCATTCTGAACAATGAGAATATAGAGCGCAAGGTAGTAGAGCGATATTAATTCAAAGGAGTATAAAGGAATAATGGAAAGAGAAACTATGTGTATACAGGCTGGATACCAGCCTAAGAATGGGGAGTCAAGAATGATACCGATCGTACAGAGCACAACGTTCAAGTACGACACGAGCGAGGATATGGGTAAGCTGTTTGACCTTGAGGAGAGCGGCTATTTCTACACCAGACTTGCAAATCCGACAAATGACTATGTGGCAGCCAAGATATGTGCCCTGGAGGGGGGATCGGCAGCAGTGCTCACATCGTCAGGACAGGCAGCAACATTCTTCTCGGTATTCAACATTGCCGGAGTGGGAGATCACGTTGTGGCATCATCCACCATATACGGAGGAAGCTTCAACCTTTTTGCTGTGACCATGAAGAGAATGGGTGTGGAATTCACATTTGTGGATCCTGACTGCTCGGACGAGGAACTTGAGGCAGCGTTCAGACCGAACACCAAGGCCGTGTTTGGCGAGACCATAGCCAATCCGGCACTCATAGTATTCGATATAGAGAGATTTGCAAATGCGGCACATGCACACGGAGTACCACTCATCGTGGACAACACATTTGCCACACCGATCAACTGCAGACCTATAGAGTGGGGCGCAGACATAGTTACACACTCCACCACGAAGTACATGGACGGACATGATGCAACCGTGGGTGGGGCGATCGTGGATTCAGGCAAATTCGACTGGTTGGCACACGCAGACAAGTTCCCAGGACTCACCACACCTGATGAGTCATATCACGGAGTGGTATACGCAGAGAAGTTCGGCCAGGGCGGCGCATATATCAACAAGATCGTGGCACAGCTTATGAGAGATCTCGGCCCGATACCTGCACCTATGAATTCGTACATGCTCAATCTTGGACTGGAGTCGCTTCACGTGCGTATGCCACGTCACTGTGAGAACGCACTGGCGGTTGCGAAGTTCCTCGAGGCACACGATAAGATAGCTTGGGTAAATTATCCTGGACTTGAGAGCAGCAAGTATTACGAGCGTGCTAAGAAGTATATGCCGGACGGCACATGTGGAGTTGTGTCATTTGGCGTCAAGGGAGGAAGAGCTGCTGCGGAGGCCTTCATGAAGGAACTCAAGGTTGCGATGATAGCAACACATGTGGCGGATGCACATACATGCGTTCTTCATCCTGCATCAGCTACACACAGACAGATGAATGACGAGGAGCTTCTGGCGGCAGGAGTAAGTCCTGATCTTGTGAGACTGTCGGTGGGCATTGAGAATGTAAAAGACATAATAGCAGATCTTGAAAATGCACTGGATAAGGTACAGATATGAGAATAATAAATATAACCGACCTTTCGGCACCCGAGCTTGATATATATGCGCGCATGTCAGAGAATCAACTGGCGCACATATATGAACCGGCTTCCGGGCTGTTCATAGCTGAGAGTCCAAAGGTCATAGAGAGGGCACTGGATTCGGGTTACGAGCCAGTGTCCATTCTATTGGAAGACAGGCACGTGGAAGGACAGTGCGCGGATATAATAAAGCGGTGCGGAGATATACCGATATACACAGCACCATTTGATGTCCTCACGAAGCTCACGGGATTTGCCCTGACAAGGGGGATGCTGTGCGCCATGAGGAGGGCAGAGCTGCCGTCTGTTGAGAGCGTGTGTGAACATGCCGCCAGAATAGCGGTGCTTGAGGACGTGATGAACCCGACAAATGTGGGAGCGATATTTAGAAGTGCGGCGGCACTTGGGATGGATGCTGTACTGCTCACGCCGGGCTGCAGTGACCCGCTCTACAGGAGGGCGGCAAGGGTCAGCATGGGAACAGTGTTCCAGATACCGTGGACATATATTACATTTGACACCCTGGGTCTTGCACACAATAAAGCAGATCATGGCATATGGCCGGAGTTTGGGATGGAACAACTTCACAGTATGGGCTTCAGGACGACATCCATGGCGCTAAGAAATGACACGATAGACATACACGACCCGGAGCTGAAGCAGATCGACAGACTTGCAGTAATACTGGGAACCGAGGGAGAAGGCCTCAAGACAGAGACCATAGATTCCAGCGACTACACAGTGAAGATACCAATGTATCACGGAGCGGACAGCCTGAATGTGGCTGCAGCCAGTGCCGTGGCATTCTGGGAACTTGGCAGACGCTCGTAAAACGTCGAAAAACATCCCTCAAAAAATACGCATACATATCTACAGGATATGGAAAATATGTTATAATAGTCAGGACGTGAACAGACAGGCTCATAGTCGGCAGAAGGAAAAGACTTAGGAGGATGATAGACATGTTTTATGCTATTTCAGGAATTAACGGGGATTATGAGGCATACAAGAGAGCACTCAAGAAACTTAAGTTTCAGAACCTTGACGATATAAAGGAAGAGGACATCATGAACGAGGAGGCAGTCATCAGCACTCTTGAGGGCGAGGATGTCCTGTATGTCCTTGGCAATATAATCGGAGCAGGCGGCGGATCCATGAAGATACTTCAGGATATGATGAGCAGAGATAATGTCATCGCAGTTGTCGGTGAGAACGAGTACAAGATCACACAGGCACTCAAGGCACTGAATGACCATATCCAGTCCACAGGTGAGGTGCCACCACAGATGCTGGTAGACAAGATAACATCCATGCTTGGAGAAGAGCTCTCAGGTGCGGTGGAGGAGTTCCTGCAGCTTGACGATGAAGAGCGTGAGGATGTCATAGAGTATATAGATGAGATTTCTGAGGAAGCGTTCCTCGAAGTGATGATGGCGAGAAAGAAATTTGTGCTGGTTCACGCCGGAATAAGAAACTTCGATCCGAAGAAGGAACTGGATGAGTACGACACAGAGGACTTCATCACAGAGCCAGCAGACCTGGACAAGACATATTACAAGAACAGAACACTCGTCGTTGGACATGTGCCAACCACAGAGCTCGGCGGTGAGGGCAAGATCGTTAAGAAGAACAACAACGTTGCCATCGACTGCGGGTGCGGCAAGGGCGGACAGCTTGGAATATACTGCCTGGGCAACGGCTCGGAGATGTATGTATAATAGAATAAAGAAGAGATTGACACGGCGGGATATGAAATATCATATTCCGCTTTTTTATTATGGAAGAAATTGGATTAAGAAAATAAAGTGGTTTATACAAATTGTATAGTTAAGCGAAGAATCAACGAGGATTTTTGTCGATTTTAAATCGCAAATGGAATTGAAAAATTGTGAAGAAACTGTTAAATTAGGGTGTGAGCATGGATAAAGAATTTTCCTATATAATTATTTATAGTTTTTTATAAAGAAAACAGGAGGAAAACATGGGTGTTATAGATTTTCATTCACACATACTGCCGGGTATAGACGACGGCAGCAGGAATGTCGAGACATCTATAGGCATGCTTCGGATGTGCAAAGAGCACGGCGTGGATACTATGATAGCGACGCCGCACTTTTATGCTGATTCGAATACTGTGGAGAGGTTCATTGATTCAAGACAGAAAGCATATGATAAAGTCATGGCTGAGAATATGGACATACCGCAGATTATAATGGGGGCAGAGGTCGCGTTCTTTGCAGGAATAAGCAGAGCGGAGAAAACGGACGCACTAAAAGTAGAAGGAACTGATATCATGTTGCTGGAGATGCCGTTTGTGACATGGAGTGATTCGGTAGTGCAGGAAGTACGAGACTTAATTGAGAAGAGACATTTCCATATCATACTAGCTCATATAGAGCGATTCTTACAGATACCAGGCAACAAGCCATATGTGAGACAGATCCTTGAACTGCCAGTTACGGTGCAGGTGAATGCGGAGACACTTCTGGATTTCAGACAGAAGGGCAAAATGCTCAAGATGTTCAAGAAAGGACAGGCACACATCATAGGAAGCGACTGCCATGGTATGCATCACAGGGTGCCGAACTTGTGGCTGGGCCGCGAGGTGCTGGAGAAGAAGCTGGGACATGAATTCCTGGAGAACATGGACAGCTACGGAACAAAGCTCCTGAAAGAACATCAGATACACCCATAATCAGCAATAACAACGAAACATGTACAAGATAAACAGATAGATGGAGGACAACAACATGTCTAAGAAGACAGCGATAATCATCAGTATTGTGCTGTTCATAATACTGTGTGGTCTTATTGTGTGCGAGAAGAAGTGGCCTACAGCGGGAACAGACCTGCTTATGCTGAACGTTCTGAGATAGCACATTACATTCCGAAGAGGTGATACATATGTCATACAGGAACAGAACACTATCAGAAAAAAAGAGAATATACAAGAAGCTTGGACTTGTGATCGCAGCCATACTGGTCGTATGCATTGCACTGGCGATAGCACTCAGACCGACAAAAGGAAATGCATCACACAATGCATCGGGCACACAGGCGGTCGAAGGCATGATCGAGGTGGACGGAGTCAAATACGTTCCCAAGAAGAATATAGAAACATATCTTTTTATGGGAATCGACAACATGGGCAAGGTTCAGAAAGTCACCGATTATGAGGGGGCAGGCCGATGCGATGTGGTCATGCTGATGGTCAGAGACCTGACAGATGGAACATACAAGACGCTGAGCATAGACAGAAATACCATAGTGGAGCAGGATACACTGGATCCCGACGGAACCTACGTTGCAACGAGCCCGGCACAGCTTGCTCTGGCACATGAGAATGGTGACGGAATGGAGATAAGTTGCGAGAACGTGGTCAAGGCGGTGTCAAACTTCCTTGGCGGCCAGAAGATAGACGGATACGCAGCGGTGAATATGGGGGCCATAGGAACCATCAACAATCTGGCTGGCGGAGTCACGGTTACCATAGAGGATGATTTCTCCAAGGTGGATAAGACAATGAAGCAGGGAGAGACCATCACACTGACCGATGAGCAGGCAGTACATTTTATCCATGACAGATTCGATGTGGGAGATGAATCCAACACCCAGCGAATGAAGCGTCAGGAGGTGTACAAGGCAGGACTCAAGGATAACCTGGCGGCAAAGTGCAGCGAGGATAACACATATCCACTGACCATATATGACGCCCTGGGAGATTACATGGTGACAGATATCAGCTCACAGAAATTCTCCAAGCTGGCACTCCTTGTTCTCAAGGATAAGGACGCCGGAACGGTGTCAATAGAAGGAACAGAGACCATAGATGATCTCGGATTTGTCGAGGTGGAGCCGGATGCGGACAGCCTTCAGCAGGCGATCGTAGAGCTGTTCTACAAGGAATATAACTAGCATCACACATTTGATGCAGGGGATATAGATACAAAAAACGGATGGAGGGAATATATGAATTCCAACAAGAAAATGGCTGCTGTGCAGGATGAGACCACACAGATAGCCGCAGTGAACACATACAAGAATACAGAGGATGATGAAAACGAGATCGATCTCCTGGACATGGGAATGGCGCTTCTTGAGAAGCTCCCATACATCATACTGTGCTTCCTGATCGGTGCGGTGCTGTTCAACGCATTTGCATACTTCCTGATCAAGCCGACATACCAGTCGACAGCCAAGCTGTACGTGGTATCAGCATCAGATGATTCCATAGTAAATCTCCAGGACCTTAACATCGGTTCATCCCTTACCAAGGATTACGAAGACCTGATACTCAGCTATCCGGTTCTCGACCAGGTCATCGAAAAGCTCGGCCTTGACATGGACTCAGAGGGGCTTGCCAAGATGATAACCCTTGAGAATCCTTCAGACACACGAGTCCTGAAGATCACGGTCACAAGCACTGACAAGCAGCAGGCATGTGACATTGCAAATACACTGGCAAACGTGTCGATAGAGTATCTCCCGGATACCATGAGCACAAGCGCACCTAACATAGCCCAGGTTGCAAGGGTAGCAGACCAGAAGGTCGGACCAAGCTACCTTAAGTACACCGCCATAGGTGCATTGCTTGGAGCACTCATCTACTGCCTGATCGTCATTGTGGGATACCTGATGGATGACACGATCCACTCAGCAGACGACATGGAGAAGTATTTCGGAATAGTACCGCTCACGACAATACCTGAGAGTGATCAGTTCAGGACAGACGACACAGAGGATGAATTTGGAAAGAAACACAACAGGAAAGAGAGGGTCAGAGCATGAAGAAGCTTAACATAGAGTTTCAGGAACTCCCATATGCAGTGGAGGAGGCGATGAACCGTCTCAGGATCAACATAAAGTTCTGTGGCAAGAACACAAGAAAGATACTCATAACCAGCAGCATGCCAAATGAGGGCAAGAGCAGCGTGGCGATCAATCTGTGGAAGATGCTCGCCGAGGCAGGATTCCCTGCAGTGCTGGTGGATGTGGATCTTCGTAAGTCAGTCATAAAGGACAGACATCACATAAAGGATGCTGACAAGCTTCCGGATCTTGGATATTTCCTGTCGGGACAGTCCGAGATGGAGGATGTCATCTATGAAACACAGGTAGAAAATGCATACATCGTACCTTGTATGAACCTTCTGGAGAATCCATCAGCTCTTCTGGAGGATGCTAGATTTGCAGAGCTTCTTGACAAGCTGGCAGAGACATACAGGTATGTCATTATAGACTCGCCACCGCTTGGCAGTGTGGCGGATGCCGCTCAGATCGCATCACTGTGCGATGGCGCAGCTCTGGTAGTCAGAGCAGGTGAGACATCAAGAAGTCTCATCAAACAGTCATTCCAGCAGCTTGACCAGGTAGGTTGTACGCTGCTTGGAGTCATACTCAACAGAGCTCAGACAACGGGGAGAGCATACAAGAAATATTACGGCAAGTATGGCAAATACTATAGCCAGTACGGCTATGGTTATGGCACTTACGGCAAAGAGGCTGCAGCCTCCAGCGACAGCATCCCGTCAAAATAATTCACTTTGGATATAACGCCATGTATAGTGGCGTGCAGGGCGTTTTATCATATATTCAATACAATAGAACTTTTTTGGAAGGAGGAATTTATTGTGAAGAATTTAAAGAAGCTTTTGGCTATAGTTGTATGTATCGCAATGATGGTGCCAACAGTTGCATTTGCAGCTACATCATCACCAACTAAGGTAAACGTTAAGTCTGCTACAGCAAAGTCTCTTACATACAATGCAAAGAGCCAGACAACAACAATTGTTGTTAACGGTAAGACACTTACCCTGAACAAGGATTTCAAAGTCGTTTCAGGAAGCCTTAAGGCAACAAAGGCTGGTACATACACAGTTAAGATCAAGGGAATAGGTAACTATTCAGGCGATACAACAGTTAAGTACACAGTTAACGCACAGCAGAGCTACAAGGCTACTGCTGCTGCAAAGACATACAATGCTAAGAATCAGACAACCAAGGTTACAGTTAAGTATGGTAACACAGTTCTCAAGAGAGGTACTGATTACAAGATTACTGGCGTAACTAGGGCTAAGAACGCTGGCAAGTATAAGATTACCGTAAAGGGTATCAACAACTACAAGGGTACAAAGACAATTTACTACACAATTAACAAGGCTGCTCAGAAGTCTGTTAAGGTTAAGGTAAATGCTTCTAAGAAGAAGATCACTGTATCTGGTGTTAAGGCAAAGGCAAAGGTTACTTACAAGTCAGCCAATAAGAAGGTCAAGGTTAAGAATGGCAAGATTACTGTTGGTAAGGGTGTCAAGAAGGGCACAAAGGTAAGAATCACTGTTAAGGTTGCTGCAACAAAGAACTACAAGGCATACAGCAAGTCAATTATTTACAAGGTTAAATAATCATCCTGCTATGTTAAATAGTTCCAAGCCCTAGCCGGTGGCGCAAAACGAATGTCTATGCCACAGGACGTTCCGCGCCGCCGGTGTGGGTGATAAATAATAGACCATTTAATACATAGCATGGTTTACAGATGAAAAGGTTCAGCCGACAATCACACGGGCTGAGTCATTTCATGTATGAATCAACAGACTGGGTCATGCGGGCACAAATATGACCCTGACGACAGAGGATGAGGAGAGAAAATTATGTATCAGAAAGGCGCAAAAGGCTGGCTGAAGCACTTTGACTTCATGCTGCTTGATCTAATAGTGCTGCAGTTATCGTTTGTTGTGGCATTCCATATCAGACACGGCATGGTAAATCCGTACGCGAGCAGAGATTATCTGGCACTGGCTATCATCACAGAGCTGGCGGATATAGTAGCCTTGATATTCCTGAATACATATGAAGGCGTTCTCAGAAGAGGATACTTCAAGGAATTCATATCCAGCTTCAAGAACGGTTTCGTGATAGTTGCACTGCTCCTTCTGTATGTGTTTGTCCTCAAGGATACATCTATATATTCTAGGACGACCATCATGCTCATGTGGGTCATATATGTGTATGCCACATTTGCAGTGAGGAGTCTGTGGAAGAAGCATCTCGAGAAATATGCAGAGCAGGGCAAGGGCAAGAAGCTTCTGGTCATGACCACCAGACATATAGCAGATGATGTGGTGGCAGGACTCAAGGAGAAGAACTACTCCGGGTTTGATATAGTAGGAGTCATGGTGATAGATGCCAATCTCATCGGTCAGGAGATCCAGGGAGTGCCGGTGGTGGCGGATTACAACAGCGCAGTTGACTATGTGAGAACCGCATGGGTGGACGAGATATACGTGGATGTGCGCGGAGCATACGGATATGCGAACACCCTGATAGATGCATTTATCGAGGGCGGCATCACGGTTCACATGTGTATATCATCCATCGTGAAGACCCACGGCGACAAGCAGCTCATTCAGAAGATAAATGGTGAGACCGTGGTCACGACCATGATGAACTACGCAACACCAAAGCAGATGCTGCTCAAGAGAACGGCAGATATAATAGGGGGTCTGGTGGGCAGCATATTCACGCTCATCCTCACCATATTTATAGGACCTGTCATATACATCAAGTCCCCGGGACCGATCTTCTTCAAGCAGGAGAGAGTGGGACTGAACGGCAAGATATTCAAGATGTACAAGTTCCGAAGCATGTACATGGACGCTGAGGAGCGCAAGAAAGAACTCATGGCGCAGAACACCATGAGCGATTCGAAGATGTTCAAGATGGACTTTGACCCGAGAGTCATAGGCAACAAGATACTGCCGGACGGCACCAGGAAGAAGGGAATCGGCCAGTATATCAGAGACTTCTCCATAGACGAGTTCCCACAGTTCTTCAATGTGCTTAAAGGGGATCTCTCACTGGTTGGAACAAGACCACCACTTATCTCTGAGGTGGAGCAGTATGAGATGCACCACAAGAGCAGACTTGCAACAAAGCCTGGAATCACCGGAATGTGGCAGGTGAGCGGTCGAAGCGACATCACGGACTTTGAGGAGGTTGTGAGACTGGATACGGAGTATATAGAAAACTGGAGCTTTGGACTTGATGTTAGGATAGTACTGAAGACTATTAAGGTAGTGCTTGGTAGGGAAGGGTCGAAGTAGATATGAGAATAGCAGTAAAAAAGTGCTTTTTGAACCGGGGAAATAAGGTCACAGAAATAACTTATGGATGACTACTTCCTACCAACACAAAGGCTTGCGAAAAGAGCGATACAGCTTTGGTTTAGTATGGTACACACATTGAGGAAAATAGGAGTATTTGCTGGATGGAAAATAACAAAATTAGAATACTTCATGTAGCACAGGCTGCTGGCGGTGTAGATCGTTATATCCGGATGCTTCTTAAGTATTTAGATAAAGAAAGATTTGAAAACATACTGGTTTGCTCTCAGGATTTTCACAAGGAAGATTATAAAGAATTAGTTAATTCTTTTGAACAGGTTAAAATGACTAGAGCAATTGGAGGTAATGACTTAAAGGCAATTAAAGAAGTTAGGAGTTTGATAAAACACTATACTCCTGATATTGTCTATGCCCATTCCAGTAAAGCTGGCGCAATTGTTCGTGTAGCAAATATTGGATTAAAAAATTACTGTATATATAACCCGCATGGTTGGTCATTTAATATGCGTTGTTCTGCAAAAAAAAGGATTATGTACACAGTTATTGAAAAGCTGGCTGCACCATTTTGTGATAAGGTTATATGCATTTCGGACGCGGAAAAACAGTCTGCATTAGATAATAAAATTTGTAAAGAGAATAAGCTTCAGGTTATTTTTAATGGTGTGGATATTGAAGCGTATGAAAATGGTATACACGGTGAAATAAACAGAAAAGAATTGAACATACCTGAAGATGCATTTGTTGTTGGCATGGTTGGCCGAATAAGTCAGCAGAAAGCTCCAGATGTGTTTATAAAAATGGCAAAGTTAATAAAAGAAAAAATTTCAAATGCACATTTTATTATAGTTGGTAATGGCAATCAGGAAGATACAATCATAAGTTATGCAGAGAAGAATGGCTTTATAGATAGTTTACATATTACGGGCTGGGTTGATAATCCAATGAATTATGTGGAACTTTTTGATGTTGCATGTCTGTTGAGTAGATGGGAAGGATTTGGATTGGTGTTGCCTGAGTATATGATGGCAGGAAAACCTATTGTGGCAAGTAATGTTGATGCTATTCCAAATATTATAAAAAATGGTGAAAACGGCTTGTTAGTTGAAGTTGACGATGCTGTAGGGGCGAGTGAAGCAGTATTACGAATACATAATGAGATTGGCTTGAGAGATAAGGTAGTAACAAAAGGCTTGCAGGATGCACATAACAGGTTTGACGCTCGAAGAGTTGCTAAAGAACATGAGATACTGTTTGAGAGAATAAAAAAAGAGGAAAATAAATGAAATATCTTACATTGGATGAAGTGAAACAAACCGAATTGGATATCCTTATCCATTTTGACAGTTTCTGTAAAAATGAAGAGCTATATTATACATTAGCTGGAGGAACTTTACTAGGAGCTATAAGACATAAAGGTTTTATTCCTTGGGATGATGACATTGATGTTATGATGCCGAGAGAAGATTATAACCGCATGTTACAAATAGTAAAGACTAAAAAGATTAGTAAAGATTTTGAGTTGCTTGTACCGGGAGATGAAGGCTATTTTTATCCATTTGCAAAAGTTTGCAATAATAAAACAGTAGCAGAAATGGATGATAATTATTCAAAACATGGTATATGGATTGATATATTTCCTATGGATACTTTGCCAGAAGATAATGATAATTTACGAAAACTGTTTAAAAAGACGCGCTTTTGGCGAGCCGTTGTTATATCAATGACAACTAGATTAAGTGGAGAAAAAAGTGCAAAAAAGAAAATTGCAAAACTAGCATTAAAGATATATGCAAATATTTATGGAAAAGCAAAAGTAGTAAAAAAAGCAAATCAAATAGCACAATCGTATAATAATACGGAAACTTCCTATATAGGCGGGGCACTTTGGGGGTATGGACCTGGTGAACGTTTAAATAGGAATGATTATTTGGACTCATGTGAGGTCGAATTTGAAAAACATTATTTCAAGGCGCCTAAATGTTGGAAAGAATATCTAATAGGCCTCTATGGAGATTATATGAAATTGCCGCCAGTTGAAAAAAGACAAACGCATCATTTGAAAGCGTGGAGAAAAGATAAATAGGAAATATTAGTTGTTGAAGGTGAATTTCTATTAGAAGAGAAGGAGATAAAAATATGAACATAGCCGTTATATTTGCTGGTGGTGTAGGAAGTAGAATGCATAGCAAGCAAAAGCCAAAACAATTTTTGGAGATGTATAATAAACCTATCATAATACACACTATAGAGTATTTTGAAAATCATCCTATGATCGATGCGATTGCATTGGTTTGCGTTGCTGATTGGATTGATTATTGTAAATCTCTCCTCTATAAATTTCGTATAGAGAAGGTTAAGGCTATTGTTCCAGGGGGAGAAACTGGGCAGTTATCAATATATAACGGATTAAATGCTGCAAAAGATATTGCTGGTGATGAAAAGAGTATAGTTTTAATTCATGATGGTGTTAGGCCTTTGATAAATGATAAGGTGATTACAGACAATATAAAGAGTGTGATGGAACATGGTTCGGCAATTACTACGGCAGTTGTTAAAGAAACTATTCTTGTTGTTGATCCAAAAACATCGACAATTGATTATGTCCCAAGTCGAAATAATTCTAGAGTTGCAAGGGCTCCGCAGAGTTTTTGGCTTGATGATATCTTGGCTGCACATAATAAAATGCTTGAAAAAGGTATTACGGATTGCATTGATTCCTGCACTATGATGCAGGAAAACGGGTATAATTTGCATTTGGTTGACGGACCAGGAGAGAATATAAAAATTACAACACCTGAAGACTTTTATACCATGCGTGCAATATTGGAAGCAAAGGAGAATGCACAGATATATGGATTTGATGAGTAATTGTATGAATGAAGCAGGAAAAGATAAAATATTGCAGGAAGATTTAGATTATATTGCAAATAGTGGAATGGATTTTGAAAAGTTAAAGGATTCAAATGTACTTATTACAGGCGCAACGGGACTGATAGGCGTATCATTAGTTAGAACACTATTATGTGTGAATAGGGTCAATAAATTGAATCTTCGTGTTTTTGCCCTGATTAGGAATAGGGAGAAAGCAGAAGCTATTTATGGAGATCTTTTGGAGAGAAAGGATTTGTTATTAATTCTTGGTGACGTAACAGAGAAACTATTTATGTCACAGAAAGTGGATTACATATTTCATTGTGCAAGTATAACTACATCAAAGATTATGGTAAGTAATCCCGTGGAAACGTTATTGACTTCTGTTGATGGTACAAAATATGTTTTGGAATTTGCAAAAGATAATGAGTGTAAGTCAGTTGTCTATGTTTCTTCAATGGAGGTGTATGGCTCATTTGCAGAAGCAAATAGAAATGTCACAGAAAATGAATTGGGATATATCGATCCCCTTGCTATTAGAAGTAATTATCCAGAGAGCAAAAGACTCTGTGAAAATATGTGCGTGGCATTTTATTCAGAATATAAAGTGCCGGTAAAAATTGCACGCCTTTCACAAACGTTTGGTGCAGGAATTCTTCCAGGAGAAAATAGAGTTTTTGCGCAGTTTGCAAGGAGCGTGATAGAAGGCAAAGATATTGTTCTTCATACAAAGGGGCTGTCTGAGGGAAATTACTGTTATACTAGAGATACTATTATGGGACTTCTGTTTATTCTTCTCAAGGGAGAAAATGCGGATGCATATAATGTTTCTAATCCAGAAACTCATATGACAATTGCAGAAATGGCTAAAATGGTATGTGAAAAATGTGGATATGGAAAGATAAATGTAGTGTTTGACATACCAAATTCAAATTCATTTGGATATGCTGCTGATACTAGAATGAAACTGAATTCTGACAAGCTTCAAAAATTAGGATGGAAGCCAGAAATTGGATTAGAAGAGGCATACAATCGAATGATTATGAGTATGAAGAACCAGAGTTATTAATAAATAAGCTGTTATAATTGGGAGTAGCAAAATATATAAAATGTTGCGTAGGATTATTTATATTAAATTTTGTAGTTATACGGTAAAAGACTGTGAAGTTTGTAAAGGTGTTATTTATTCAGATTTAGAGAAAAATAATAAGTTGTAGTGAGGAGAAATATCGATGAGAATATTATTTGTTGTAAAAAATATGCGCCTTTCGAACGGAGTAGCAAGCTATGCAATGAATTACTATAGAAAACTAATTGGCTCAGATGTTCAGTTTGACTTTTTAATAATCAACGATGTAGGGTCACCATATTATTCCGAAATTGAGAAAAATGGAAATAAGGTGTTCTTTTTGCCGTCATACAAAAAAGAACCATTTAAAATATTCTCTTATTTGAATCGTTTATTTAAGGATAATAAGTATGATGTTGTACATTGTAATGTTATGAATAGTGGTTCTATAATTCTAAGAATTGCAAAGAAATATAAAGTTCCAGTTCGTATTTTACATAGTCATGCAACCCAGACAGGTGATAAAAAGTGGAAAGAATTTCGAAATAAGTTGTTTTGTGATATCAGTTTGAAAAATGCAAATACATATTTTTCCTGTTCGCATTTAGCAGGAGATTACTTATTTGGAAAAGACAATTATTATTTAATACCGAATGCGATAGATATAGATAAGTATTCCTATAATCAACAAAAAAGAAAAAATCTTCGTAATGAGGAAAAGTGTGGAGAGAAATTGGTTGTTACTACGGTTGGAAGATTTACACGCCAGAAAAATCCAATGTTTATTGTAGATATTGTATATGAGCTTAGCAAAATAGGACTTGAATTCGTTTTTTGGTGGTTTGGAAATGGCGAATTGGAGCGGGAAGTTCATAAGTATGCAAGGGAGAAGGGGGTTGATAAGTTTATAAAATTTTGGGGAGCAAATTCAAGGGTTATGGACTATTATTCGGCAGCCGATGTTTTTATTTTACCATCTTTGTACGAAGGTTTGCCTGTTGTCGGAATAGAGGCTCAAGTGGCAGCACTTCCAGTTTTGATGTCTAATACTATAACCAATGAGACGCAGATTTCCAGCTTTGTTAAGTTCCTTCCAATTACAGATGCAAAGTTATGGGCGGAAAATATTGCAAATTTTAAAGACTGTAATAGAGAAACAATAATGAAGAGTCTTGAATTATCAGAATATAGGATTGAGAATCAAGCAGATAAATTAAAAAAATTGTATTCAGAACTTATGATAAAATATAGATAAATTTGAATTTGGGGAAAGGAACGAGAGAAAATGTTTAATAAGGTTATATATATTGTAAAAACGGATTTGCATTACTATCCTCCCTGTATGATGCAGATACGATACTTGAAAAAATGTGGCGTAAGGGTTGAGGTATGGTTTGCATCATCAAATGAGTCAGCCTTGACAATTTTAGACAAGGAACAGATTCCATATGTGTGTTTGGGCGAGTCACCGCGTGTGAATTCATTAATTGGCAAATTAAAAAATTGGATGGAATTTAGGAGAAATGTAAATCGACAGTTGAACAATATATCTCAATCCGAGAGAGAAAATACCTTGTTATGGGTTGGAACGGCAGAATCGGCAATTCCATTGTATGGAGTATTGCAACACTACCACTATAATCTTACGATGTTGGAACTTCTTGATGGTGACAAAAATAAATTTAAACGTACAACATTTGGAAAACTAGCAAAGAAGGCAGAGGCTATTGTTGCGTGTGAAGTGACTAGAGCTTACATAATGAAATATTGGTTTGGATTGAAGAAACTACCTTATGTGATGCCCAATAAACCATATGAATTAGGAACTACAAAGAATGCAGAACCTTCCTGTGATAAGACGAAGCAGGCTATTGATGTTATTAGGGGAAAGAAGTTTATTATATTTCAGGGGATTTTTCAGAAAGTTGATTATATGAAAGCGTTGGCAACGGCCTTATCACAAATGGACAGTGATTATTACATTGTGCTTATGGGGTTCGATCTTTACAAAACCAATGCATATGAAAAATTGAAGAAAATATATGAACGTGTAATTGAATTGTCTAGCTTACCCGCACCGTTACATTTGGAGGTCACAAGTCATGCTCAAATAGGGTTGGTGTTTTATGATGATTTTTCTTTGAATCAAGCTTTTTGTGCACCTAATAAAATATATGAGTATTCTGGATTTGGTATACCTATGATTGCTAACAAGATTCCTGGATTGGAAAATACTGTCGGTAAATTTAACGCTGGAAAGTGCGTTGAGTTTGAAAGTAAACAGTTGATGAAAGCGATAAAAGAGATCAATGATAATTATGAACAGTATAGTGCGAATTCGTTATCCCTTTATAATGCCGTTGATAATGAATCAACTATTAATGATATAATCAGAGATATAAAAATAGAAAAGGAATAAATCGAATGTGTTTTATTGCAGATTGGGCATTGATATTAATATCATCATGTATAACCGTTAATTCATACAAAAGAATAGTAAAAAATAAGTGCTCATCTATTGCTCATTTTATAGTGCTTGTTGAATATGTTTTTTTGTGTATCCCCATTTTGCTTAATTATTGCATAGGAATACCAACATACAACTATATATCATGGTATAAGTCGTTTTTACCAAGTATGGAAAGTGAATCAATTGCAGTTATATATGATATGTATATATTAGTTAGCATTATACTTCTGTATTGTTATGCCAGAAGTTATGATCGTCGAAAATCCAAATATAAAAAATATGAAGATATCAAATTAAATGGATTATTTAATAATCGCATATTTTTAACTATTGTTATTGTTTCACCAATTATATATATAATATTGTCAGGAAAAATGACCTCATATTTGATTTATGCATCGTCAGGGGGGCGGGGAATAGAGGATACAGGATTTACAACATTCCTTTCAATGTTAATTTTATTTAGTATTTATGCATTTTGCTATCAATTCTTTACCAAACCAGTCACTAAGGGACGATTTTTAATTCTGCTACTATATAGTTTCGCTATTTCATGGATTAATGGTAAACGATTTATAATTGCCTTAATGTTAATAGTTTATCTGTTTTTTTATACGAGAAGTGATTTGAGTAAAAAAACTAGAAAAAAACTTGAGATTTATACGCCGTTTTTATTTGTTGCATTAGTATTGTTTAGTTATTACTATTTAGTTGTGATCAAACCATTGTCAGATGTGTCGTTTAATAGTGTCTACGATATGTTAAGAGTAGATTTTGGAAGAGATGATGTAATTAAATATGTCATTAATAAGGAAGTGTTTCAGAAATCAAGAATCCTTGATTATAGAGGTGAAACATTCCTTTCAACATTTTTGACATTTGTACCCCGTGCAATTTGGCCAAATAAACCATATCCCCATTATATGTATTTGACAGCAAGTATTTTAGGTACTTCTATAGATAAACTTCCAGCAGGTACAACACCATCGTGGTTTGAAATGTGTATTGCAAATTGCTCGTGGCTTGGTTTTGTGATAGGAATAGTATTTATACCAATTCTTTGTAAATGGTGTGATAGGCTTAAATCAATTCCGTATCAGATGTTGATGCTTGTATTTATAATAGTCTTAGTAACGCAGAGTACAGATGCGTATGTAGGATTTTTGGTGCTTATTATTGTACAGTTTTTGATTGCTAAATTTATAGGAAAAGGAAGATTGTTATTTAATAACAAAAAGTGTAGGTGAAGGAGAGAATGAACAAAATACGGAATTCAAAACTCTTAAGGAATGGAATGTGGTTATTTGTATTGCAGGTATTTAATACAGTTGTACCGATGATTACATTGCCATATGTAACCAGAATATTAGGGGCTTCTGGATATGGGGATTTTTCACTTGCATTAAATTGGGTATTATACTTTCAAGTGATTGTAGAATATGGTTTTGGTTATTGGGGAGCTCGTAAGGTTGCAACAAATGGTAAGGAGCAATTGCAAAATACATTTAGTAAGATTATCACAGCTAGAATAGTGTTATTGGTTTTTTCGTTTATGGCAATGTGCATAATCTATGCATTTAGTGGTAAAGAAATTAGTCATTTTATATGTATGAGTATTCTGTTTATTATGGTTCTTGGTGTTACATTTCAATTAACATGGCTTTTTCAAGGAATGCAGGATATGAAATTTATTACAATAATTAATGCTGTATCCAGAACAATTTCGGTCATTTTGATTTTTGTGTTGGTTAAACATACTGGAGATGTGTATTTGTATTGTTTTCTTTACTCATGTACATATATTTTGTCTGCAGTTATAGGGCTTTATATGGCAAACAAAATGTATGGGTTGAAGGTTAGGCTATGTGACTTTTATGACATAAAATGTTCGTTGATAGATGCTTGGCCGTTGTTTATATCTCAGGCAATGTCAAAAGTGTTAAGCGGATTTGGTGTCACTGTGTTGGGAATAATGGCAACAAGTAGTGCGGTTGGAATTTATTCGGCAGTTTATAAGATACCATATACCATGGCTTTGTTTTTTAATCCAATTAGCCAGGCAATCTATCCTGATATAAGTGTGGCATTTAGTAGGTCGAGGGAGATTGGATATAAGCGTGTAAAAAAAATAGCCACATTGGTTGTTCCGTTGTTTGCAGGAGCAGCGTTTGTTATTGCAATTTTTCATCATGCTATTGTTTTGCTTTTGTTTGGCGATGAATATGCAAATAGTAGCTTTATTTTAATTCCACTGGCTATATGGTTTGTTTTAAGCGTTATTAATAATTTCCTTGGTATTCAAATCCTAGTTGCTTCGGGACATCAAAAAGAATATAGTAATGCTTTCTTAGTTAGCGCTATTTGTTCTATATTTTTGTATGTTGTGTTAGGAAAAATGATGGGGTTGAATGGAATTGCTCTCTCTACATGCATTGCAGAATTTTTGTTGACAATCCTTTTGTTTTTTAATGTGAAAAAGGTTTAAAGAGGAGAATTATGATAAAGCAGATAATAAAAAGACTTATATATAAATATAAGGCGACAAGTGAAACATATGTTGCCTATTTAAAAGCTGTAGGTGTGGAATGTGGAGATAATATCACGATATTTGTTCCGCACAGTACCACGATAGACACTTTGAATCCACATTTGCTGAAAATAGGTAGTAATGTCGCAATTACTGGACCTGCAACGATACTGACGCATGATTATAGTGTGTTTGTTTCAAATCATATGAGTGGAGGAAGATTGTTTGGTAAACAGCAGACGGTAGTTATTGGCGATAATGTGTTTATTGGTTGGGGAGGAGTAGTCCTTCCGGGAACAATAGTTGGAAATAATGTTATTATTGGTGCTTATGCAGTGGCTTCGGGAAAGCTTGAATCAAATTCGGTTTATGCAGGTAATCCGGCAAAGCGAGTATGTTCGATGGATGAATATATTAAAAAAAGAGAGAATAATCAGTTAAAAGAAGCTGTTGATATTTATAGACTTTATTATCAAAGATTTGGTAAGATACCAGACAAGTCAATATTTCATGAGTATTTCTATTTGTTTTCTTCGCAGGAACAATTAACAGAATTGTATAAATCTAAGATGAGGGAAAATGGAAATTACGTAGAATGCTTGCTTTATCTGAAAAATAATAAGCCTCAATTTAATAGTTATGAGGATTTTTGTGAATATGCAAAGAATGAAATAAGGAGAAAAACGATATGAAAAAAGTTATGCTTGTATTTGGAACTAGACCGGAAGCCATAAAAATGTGTCCACTTGTCAATGAATTGAAAAAACGCAAGAAATTGCAGACTATTGTATGCGTGACAGGTCAGCATCGCCAAATGCTTGATATGGTTTTGGAAGCATTTGGGGTTACACCAGACTATGATTTATCTATTATGAAGGATAAGCAGACTCTATTTGATGTAACAACAAATATTTTAAGTCGTATAAAAGAAGTGTTGGAGAAGGAAAATCCAGATGTTGTTTTGGTTCATGGTGATACTTCTACAACATTTGTGACGGCGTTGGCTTGCTTCTATTTGCAGATTCCAGTTGGCCATGTGGAAGCTGGCTTGCGTACCTATAATATTTACAGTCCATATCCTGAGGAGTTTAATAGACAGGCTGTTTCAATTATTAGTAAATTTAACTTTGCTCCAACAGAGCGTTCTAAGGATAATCTATTAAAAGAAGGCAAAGATTCAACTAGTATATATGTTACAGGGAATACGGCAATTGATGCGCTGAAAACAACTGTACGGAAAAATTATACGCATCCTGAGTTGGAATGGGCAAATGGAAGTCGATTGATTATGATTACAGCTCATCGTCGCGAAAATCTTGGAGAACCTATGCGTCATATGTTTATGGCTATTCGACGAGTTATGGATGAACATCCAGATGTTAAAGCTATATATCCAATTCATATGAATCCTATTGTTCGTGAAATTGCAAATGAGTATTTGGGCGATGACGATCGTATCCATATTATTGAACCACTTGATGTTCTTGATTTTCATAATTTCTTGAATAGAAGTTATCTGATTTTGACCGATTCTGGCGGAATTCAGGAGGAGGCACCATCTCTTGGTAAGCCAGTTCTGGTTATGCGTGATACTACAGAGCGTCCTGAAGGAATTGGTGCGGGAACGTTGAAACTTGTTGGCACAGAAGAAGAGACTATTTATAATGAATTTAGTCGATTGCTCTCTGATAAGGAAGAATATAATACAATGAGTAAGGCTAGTAATCCATATGGGGATGGACATGCTTGTGAAAGGATTGCAGATATTTTGGAGGAAAAACTCTAAATTGTATGGTTAAGAGAGTAATTAAGAAATGGAAAGTATCTGGAAAAGTTTCATTTATGGTTTGAAGAAAGGAGCATCAAGTGGAGCTAAAACAGTATATAAAATCTATAGCAATGGGATTTAATTACGATAAATATTGGAATAGACGAGATAAGATTTTTGGATCAAAGACTCCAAGTATAATAAAAGCATATTATAAGTTCTATTTGCGTAGAGTAGATGCAAAAAATGGTGCGGATATAAATATCATTGCTGAAAATGGAGACAATTTCCAATCTCATCCGATACTTCCACATGGCATTAAAGGAATAGTAATAGCAGGGGGAGCAAAAATTGGAAATAATGTCACAATTTCACATCAGGTGACAATTGGACGTTCAAAAAACTTGGTGCCAATAATTGGAGATAATGTTTATATTGGACCAGGTGCAAAGATTTTTGGAGGAATTCAGATTGGAAATAATGTTAGGATAGGGGCTAATTGTATTGTGTTCCAAGATATCCCAGATAATGCTACTGTAGTATTGGAAAAGCCAAGGATTATTGTTAAAGAGCAAGGATATGAATACTTTGCATTTGATATAGACAAATTGTGATTATAAAGTGGCTCATTGAATAGGAATTTTAATAAAATACAGAGGAGAGAAGTGTATGTGCGGAATAGTAGGATTTGTAGGCAAAGATCAGGCGGCACCAATTCTTTTGGATGGACTGTCAAAACTTGAGTACAGAGGATATGATTCAGCAGGTATAGCTGTAAGGGACAATGATTCGAATATCAAGATTGTCAAGGCGAAGGGGCGTCTGAAGGGCTTGATCGAGAAGACCGACGCTGGACATGCTGTATTTGGCACCTGTGGAATTGGTCATACTAGATGGGCTACTCATGGTGAGCCATCAGAGATCAATGCGCATCCACATACAAGTGATGATGGAAATGTGGTTGGAGTACATAATGGTATCATAGAGAATTACCAGGAGCTGAAGGCGAAGCTTATCAAGAATGGCTATTCTTTCTATTCATCTACTGATACTGAGGTTGCCGTGAAGCTGGTTGATTACTATTATAAGAAGTATGAGCACACCCCGGTGGATGCAATCAATCATGCTATGGTTCGTATACGTGGTTCGTATGCTCTTGCCATGATGTTTGAGGAATATCCAAATGAGATTTATGTTGCCAGAAAGGACAGTCCTATGATCATAGGTGTGGCTGACGGTAACTGCTATATTGCGTCTGATGTGCCGGCGATACTTAAGTACACAAGAAATGTGTATTATATTGGCAATATGGAGTTGGGGCGTTTGGCTGACGGCAAGGCGACATTTTACAATCTGGACGGTGATGAGATTCAGAAGGAGCTTGTGGAGATTAAATGGGATGCTGAGGCTGCGGAGAAGGGCGGCTATGAGCATTTCATGATGAAGGAGATTCATGAGCAGCCAAAGGCGATTCTGGACACCATGAATTCCAAGATGAAGGATGGAAGAATTGATCTGTCGGATGTGGGACTCAGCGAGGATGACATCAGGAACATCTCACAGGTTATCATTGTTGCCTGTGGTTCGGCTTATCATACAGGCGTGGTTACTCAGTATGTGATGGAGGATCTTGCAAGAATCCCTGTACGTGTGGAGCTTGCTTCTGAGTTCAGATACAGAAGACCGATACTTAATAAGAATGATCTGGTGATCGTGGTCAGCCAGTCTGGCGAGACGGCAGATACTCTTGCAGGCCTTAGACTTGCGAAGGAGCAGGGGGTGAAGACTCTCGGTATTGTAAATGTGGTTGGTTCTTCTATTGCCCGTGAGGCGGACAATGTATTTTATACGATGGCAGGTCCGGAGATTGCCGTGGCAACTACCAAGGCATATAGCGCACAGCTTATTGCGGGATATATGCTGTCTATTGAATTTGCAAGGGTTCGTGGACAGATTACGGAGGAGCAGTATACAGGATACATTTCCGAGCTGCAGACTATTCCGGGCAAGATCAACAAGATCCTTGAGGATAAGGAGAGAATTCAGTGGTTTGCAGCCAAGCAGGCCAATGCACAGGACATTTTCTTTGTGGGACGTGGCATAGATTATGCTATTTGCCTTGAAGGAAGCCTTAAGCTTAAGGAGATCAGCTATATACATTCCGAGGCATATGCTGCCGGTGAGCTGAAACATGGAACCATCAGTCTGATAGAGGACGGAATACTTGTAATTGGTTCCCTTACACAGCCGGAGCTTTACGAGAAGACCATCAGCAATATGGTTGAGTGTAAGAGCCGTGGTGCTTCGCTTATGGCGCTCACTACTGTTGGCAATTATTCTATCGAGGATACGGCAGAATTTACAGTGTATGTTCCGAAGACGGATGAACATTTCGCTGCTAGTCTGGCCGTAGTGCCACTGCAGTTACTTGGATATTATGTGTCAGTTGCCAGGGGACTTGATGTGGATAAGCCAAGGAATCTGGCGAAGAGCGTTACGGTGGAGTAGAGATTAATATATGAGCTTTGTGGATTGCCAGCCCGGTGGGCTGGCTTTCTGTTATTATAAAATTAAAATTGTTCCAAACTATCTGCGTCAGTGCTGGCATATTCTTTTGCTAATGATTGAACAGCATTTAGAAATTCTTTTTTTGTAGTAGAATTTGCTTTATATAAAGGTGATAAATCAAGTGCCATATAAGCCAATCCAAATGAGTTTGTGTTTTTTAAGGTGGATATTATGCTGCATAGTTTTTTATTCACGTATTCCACATCTCTTTCAGACATAAAAAATAATCCATCATTTAATTCGTTTACCAGTTTTCTGTTTTCTGAATCATATGAGCTAAGTTTTAAGTCTGTATCGATACCTGTGGCAGCGTTTCTGATTGCCATCTGTTTATCAACCATTGTGTAGATTTTGAAATCTCGCAGTTTTTTAGTTGTACGTGTTTTTATTTTTTGAAGTTTGCCTGCGCTCAGGTATGGTTGTGATTTAGTTTCTTCAATTTTGTATAGTTGATAGACAACCATATACAGAAAAAGGTAGGATGTCTTTAGTATCTTATGATTTATTATGTTGTCAATAAGTTGGTCATCAATAACAACATATATATATTCTCTGTGGACATTAGAACAGTCTGCTTCGAAATAGATATTCCATTGATTTGGCATCAAATCTTTTTTGTCGATATTATGATCCGCAAAGAATTTATCGTCTAAATCGTCATTTGCATTTATGTACTGTGTCAGTTCATCAGTGGTTGTATTAAGTTTAGTTATTTTGGCTGATATGTAAGCTACATATTCCTGCGGAATTGGAATTTGACGTTCAATCCAGTCAAAATTGTTGATAGGTATAGACTTGGTTAATTCGTCAGGATTCATATCTTTTATATTTGATTCTATGAATAGTTCGTATCCGTTCTTTTCGCCTGTTATAAAGTTTAATATTTTTACAAGGTCGTTGCGGTTTATCTGTTTTATCTGCCCTTTTTCAAGCTTTGATATATATGCACCGCTTTTTCCTAGGTGCGCTGCAACATCCTTTGCTTTTTTGTTGTAATTTATCCGAAAATCCCGAAGGTTTTGACCGAGTACTGGGTCAAAGAATATTTTTGTTCCTGATAATGCCATATAAGTTCACCTCAATATAAGTTTAACATTTGATAGTGGAATTATCAACGAAAAAATGGAAAAGTTAATTAATTTACCGAAACATAGTTAAATAGACAAAAAACTTGACAATATAGAATTGCGTGATATACTGAGTGTACGATAATAAAAAAAGGTTTGAGAAAAAGTTGCAGCGATTTCTCAAACCAAAGAACATCAACATACCTACATAGAATGTTAATGCATAACCATATCCAATATTAACCTATGATGTAGGTATAGTCAATGGTTTCTTTTATTCTTTGACCATAATGGTAAGCAGGTACTTACTCACTCGGTCGATTCCCATTGAATTGTTGTTTTATCGATTTATTAAGAGAGAGGTGATGCCTATTGAAAGTATATGAGGCATGAAGCTGATCTGGTTGAAGGTTGGTGGAATGTATGGAATGATGATAGGATAGATTATGTGACAATTTTATAGTTTTATAGAATGAAAGGAAGATAATGAATATTTGAGTAAAAATACATTCGATATTTGTGGAGACGTTATTTATATATCTCGGCCGGAATGGGATTTTGTAGTTCATGCTACCATACGAGATGATTATGTAGACGAAATACAAAGTGTTACATGGGGACTGAATAGTAAGGGATATGTGTATAATTCGAAATATGGTTATTTGCATTCATACGTTATGAAAAAATGGTATGGTGATGATTTTTGTAATGAGATGAAGGAAAAAGGCTTTGTTATTGACCACATGGATAACGATAAGCATAATTGCTGCATTGATAATTTCTGTTTTTTGAAGAACTCATACAATAAGGCAAAAGGCCTTACATTTGATCAGGACAATGTTGATAAGAGGTATATAGCATTGTCCATATATAAAGATTGGGAAACGGAGCTTTTTCAAATTGCTATATTTTTCAATTATCCGGCAACGTTGCGTGTGAGTAATTTTGATAAGCCGGCAGTGGTTGAACTTGTATACCTATTATATGAAGGCGACTATAGAAACGTGATAATGGATGCATTGAGTATATTAATGGAGTACAAAGAAAAATATACATTTACGCCGGAGAATGTTCGGGCAATAGATTATCACATTGAGGGATGCATAGGATATGTATTTCCTCCAGAGGTCCATGAGGAATATTTAAGGGGACAACATGGACATACAGTGGCATATTTTCACAAAATGGCACCTTTGAAAAAATGGACAAAGGATCTCGGAGAAAGATACTTTGTTATAAAAGATAGGAAAAACCAGTGCTTGTACGGATTGGAAGTTTAAAAAAACTAAGGAGGAGTAGAACGGATATTATGGAAATCGGAAGAAGGTTATATAAGTATAAGTCAGTAGAAAAAATGGACCAGATTATAGATATAGTGGAAAAACAAAGAATATACATGCCTAAGGTATCGCAGCTCAATGATCCACTGGAAGGGGTATGTAACATGAATTTTGGATTTGCCGGCTGTAGTTATTACCATGACACTGGCACATTGCACCCACATTATTCTAGCGTGCTTAATTCTTATAGAGTTTTAGCTTTGACTACAAAAAAAGACAGTGTTGTTATGTGGATACATTATGCGGTTCAGTTTGATGGTATTTGCATAGAGTTTGAAGATCGTGGAAGTTTTACAGATGCGGTTCCTGTTATATATACAGATTACTTGCTGGATTCTAGAACCTGTGGCGATTCATTTGACAGAGTGGCATACAATTCACTAAGAATGAAGTCTTCGGAGTGGTCGTATGAGGATGAGTATAGGATTATAAGCAAGACAGCTGTAGGGGGAGAAGACAAAGAATATCTAGAGTTGCTGCCGGGAGAGATTAAGTGTGTGTATATCGGTTACAGAGTGGACAATAAGCTTAAACTTTATTTGAATCAGTTATGCAATGACAAAAAAATAGAAACTAAGGTTATGTTCGTGAATCCATACAAATATACGCCAGAAGCACTGCCGCTTATGCAGTATCTGGAAAACTTCAGGGAATACGACGGGGAGATGAATAGATGCAGCTAACAGGAATGGGAGAGATAATGATTATCAGAAATGGACTGGACGATGTGTGTAGATTTGAGATTGATTGTAATGAATCTATGAATCTTAGGCTTTTAGACGTAGTCAAGCCTATTGGGATTGTATCGGCGTTTCCAAAATATTATGTGGACGATGGATGTCTGCTGATTAACGGTGTGTTCCCGTATATGCTTGTTGATGGCGTGCTTATGTGGAATGTATCTTATGATAAGGTGTCGCTGGGAGATTTCCTGGCGACACATCCCCAGTGCCTGAGTGACGGGATTGAATATACGACATCTATACCGGCAGCTGGTGGGCATGACAGAGTGATTGGAAAAGCAGCGGTGGGCATCGTTGTCAGCATAGTTAAACAGATACGACCAGAGCTAGAGATGCCACTTGATACATGTGAGGCTGTATGCGCGGCACTTACAGGTCTAACATCATATTATGGGGAGAAGGAAATTTCAGTAATTCAACAGCTAGATGCGCTTATAGCCACAGGAGAAGTTGGTATTCTGGCAGTTAAGGAGATCTTGGAATTTGACGATTATTATGCCAGGAGACTGTTGAGAGCCCTTGGGTTCAAGTATGATGATAGTAAGGGACGATATGTGATCGGGGTCCGGGAAAAGGCTATGGCAAGGGTATTGCTGGAGAAGGTTAGAGTGGAAGAGCTTAGGTGGTTGTAGATAGAAATGGGAATTAAGATAAGTGGAGGAGAAAGATGACAATTAAAGAATTTTGGCAATGGGTGATAGAGCATAAAGAATATGCCCCATTATACAGTTCACTGATTGCAACAGGAGCACTTCTTTTTAGTGTTCTATCATTTGTTATTTCAAATATTGTATCAAAAAAACGTGTCAAGAAAGATAAAATCATATCCGATGCAAGATATGAAGAACAGAGAAAACAATATGAGGAACGATTAAACGAGGAAAGAAAACAAAGAGAAGAAGATAAGCGTGAGGCAGAAGAAAAACTTCGTGTTAGTGAAGAACCATATCTTGTATTTAAAAACTCTAAGATTGTTTCTAATTCAACCGTTGAACAGATTATTTTGCGTATGGAATTTTTGAATAAAGGCAGAGGTGCAGCGTATTGTATAATTCCAGATTTAGAATGTATAGCAAAAAGAATGAATATGACAGAATTTACAATACGTCGTTTTGAACCTGTTCAAGACCCGATTGCTATGGTGGGTGAAACATTTGTAATGGTAATGTCTTATGATAAAGATGAAGAAGACTTTTTTAGAATGTCACCTACAATTAAGTTTGAAGATGCTTCTGGTAGGAAATATAAACAAACATTCTGCATTGATATTGGCGATAAACTGGGTAATGGTATAATAATTAATTATGCTCAACCAGAATTATGCAAAGAATAATTGCGACCAGATTGCGACGGAGTTACGACTAATTATGAAGATAGATGTAGATTTATAAAATCAGAGGCAAAAATACATGGCACGCGAGGCAATGCCATTAAGTTAAATGTTCACTAAGTGTTCGATGTATCAGGAAGAACCACAACCAGTGTTGCATTCCGGATGAAGAGCCAAAAAATTCTGTTTTTGGACACAACAAATAGACAGACGTTGTCTGCCTGAAAATTATGTCAATGCCAAGTTCGGTAGGCAATCAGGGGGGAATTTCAATGTACAAAGGAATAAGATTTAAAGGCTACAAAGCATTTGCTGCAGATGAATACACAGAACTTGACAATCTGCCGAGAGTGTCGGTAATCATAGGCAGAAATAATAGTGGGAAGTCAAGGGAAGAGTATATTTGTATTGCTTTGCTCGTAGTAGAGCTGTCTGATAAAATGTACCTTGTCCATTGTAAGCATACTCTTTTCCTCCTTAAAATGTTGTCCGCAACGACATTTCAAGGATATACAAGATTCTGTATGCCTGCAACTTTTGGAATTGCCCTCTGCAATAGTTGGTATTTTAAGTATACAATAAACAATTTGAAGACCTGTTCCGGTGAGCAAGAATGTAAAAACGAGGCGAGGAGGAAAAGAAAATAATGTATGATCTGTCATCAAAGTTCAATGCTTTTTATACATCATATGTTGTTCTGTCACAGGATGAACAGAATAACTTACATAATAAAAAGGATCTTAATGTTCAGCGCCTCAAGGATGGTTTAAAAGAATATAACATCGAAAATAATACATCATATACTATTGCCGAGACTTGCGTACAGGGGAGCGTGGCAATGTCAACTGTCGTTCAGAATGAGGATGGGGATTATGACATTGATGTTGCTGTGGTCTTTGACAAAAATGTGTTGGGAGATAAGGGGGCACAAGCTACAAGAAACTTAGTGGCAAATGCACTAAAACGAAAAACAAAACAATTTAACGCTGAACCAGAAGTAAAAACAAGCTGTGTTAGAATTGAATACGCGGATGGATATCATATTGATTTTGCTGTTTACAGACGGCATTATGATTCTGAAAATGAGTGCTGGATTTATGAACACGCAGGTTCGGATTGGTCCGAGAGAGAACTCAGGGGGTTAACCGATTGGTTTAAGTCACAAAATGATGATTCAAATGGTAAGTTGAGGAAAATAATTCGGCTATCAAAAATGTTTTGCAAATCGAGAAAGTCGTGGAAAAACATGCCGAGTGGATTGATTCAAACATTGCTATGCGATGAAAAATTACAGCAATCATACGAACGGACAGACGAACTGTTTTATTATACGATGCAGGAAATTGTAAATCGCCTTGAAACAAGTACATCGGTTATAGCACCTGTAGATGACGGTCGTGATTTGACACCAAGAAATATCGATCATCAAAGAATGACAAACTGGAAAAACCGTCTAAAAAGCAAACTGGAGGATTTGGAAGTCTTATTTAGTGAGGACTGCACAAAGGATGATGCGATTCAGGCATGGTATGGCTTCTTTAATCATGATTACTGGGGCGAGCAGGTGATGATGGCAGAAAGCTATGCCGTCGCTTCTGTGTCTAAGTCTGTATGTGATTTTTTGGATGGAGAACAGTATATCGAAGAAATGTATCCGATGCGTTTGGTGTATCAATGTGATGTATCTTGCAAGGTTTCGGGTGATGGGTGGAGACCAAAGCCGATAAGGGAGTTCCTATCGATGTGGCGACATTATTTGCCACATAATTATGAAATTCGATGTGAAATGGAGTATACCGATTGTCCATGGCCGTATAAAATACTCTGGAAGGTTAAAAACGTAGGTCCTGAAGCGGAAAGAAAAAATCAAATAAGAGGCCAAATTGAGGAGCGCGGGCGCACGATAGTGGAACATACTTCTTTCTTTGGCAATCACTATATTGAATGCTATATTGTAAAAGACGGCTTGTGTATGGCAAGAAAAAGAATTGAGATTCCAATAGCCAGGAGGTGATTTTGTGAAGATTCTCAAGGTAGTTGTACTTGGAGGATTATCGTTAATTTTGACAGGAGTAATAATATTGTTTGAACGCAATAATTGGCCTGCCGGAAGTAGTTTGTCTGGAATAGCACTTGGCTTTTTATTGCCTGCTTTTTGGAAATCTCTACAAGATCTCACAGACACTACAAATTGGAAAACCTCTCAGAGAAAGTTGAAACGCGGGGACTTTATTAAAAATGATACGCTCGTCCGAATTTCATTTGCCTATCTTTATAGAATTAAAGTTGGAAACAAGTATTTACTGGTGAAAAACGAACGAGGTACGGAAAAGTATCAGCCAGTCGGAGGTGTATACAAGCTTGCGGGAAATGAGAAAATTGAGCTAAAGAACCGTTATCAAGTTAACGATGATGACAAGATTTCAATTGATGAGTCGTCACGAGATGATTATCGTCTCAGAATTGAAAATAGGTATTTGCGAAAATTTATGAAACGGTTTGATCGTGGAGCAAATCGTGAGCGTATTGATAATCTGAGTCGAGAATTCAAAGAAGAACTGATTGACAAAAGCATTGTAAATTGGAACCGTATATCGTATCGCTATTGTGGTAGACATATAACAGAGCTTTATTGGGGAGAACATTTTCAGTGTTATGAACTTCTCCTTGCTGATATTATAGAATTGTTCCCGACGCCGGAACAAGAAAGTGATTTGAGAAATTTGATGGGACGGCCTTCGGAAAGCTATCGCTTCGCAACAGCAGAAGAAATAATTTCTTTGGGTATTGATACTAATAGTGGGGATTTAAGAGAAACAATCGCTGATCATACTACAAAGATTATACAAGAAAACGAAGGAAAGCTGGTTAAAAATAAAAGCGTTGGGAAAATATATAGCGTCACCGTCTAGCCGATTTACAAGTATCTAAAGTGACTGGGGAAGGAGTAACTTATGGAACAAGAACTATTTAACCCACAGTCCTCTTCCGTAAGTTCCTCCCGAATCATTTACATCCAATCAACCTCTGCCCGGACGTCGCTGCTCCATCTGCAGAAGGATGGCTCACTAAGAGCCCTGCATCCACATACATCCAAGAGATCGGATCTGGTATCTTTCCGGTGCTTTGTTGCCTTGTCTGGCGAGGGTGAACTTTTCTACGAGGGGCAGAACTATCAGCTAGGTGCAGGTGACTGTGTGGACAACTATTATAATAGCGTTTATATAATGGTTAGTCTCCTGCTCGATTTATATATAATAGTGCTGAATACAATTCGCGAAAGTATTTGTAAACACTAGTGGTAAACTTTTTCATTGCCTTTTATTTATTTGATAAAAATTAAAAAATATATAGATAGAAAAACAAATATATGATATCATACAAAATGAGATTAATTATAATATTATATAAATCACTGATTGGAGAAGAAATAGTAAGAATAATCAGAATATAAAGAAGGAGAGTTATGCAAAAGAAACAATTACAACGAAGTGAATTTTTAGACCCTACATTGTTTGGAAATGATGCTGGAGAAGATGAGGATATTCAGAGACTGAACGAATATTATCTTTCTAAACCAGAGCATGCTTTGTTTTTCGAATCAAATACTAGGTTGCAATTTGTTCGTGCTCGAAAGGGGATTGGTAAATCTGCATTATTATGTTATGCTGCGTATAAAATACAAGGTCAAAATTCAGGGGATATTATCATAAATATCAAAGCTTCTGATCTTATAGCACTATACAAGTCGAGCCCAAAAAACGCACTAGAATATATTAATTGCTGGCAACAACGTATCTGTACTAGAATAAACATAGAGATTGGTAAAAAAATCAATTTTGCATTTACAGACGATAGTATGGCTCTTGTAGAAAGTGCAGAGCTAACGGGTTTTAAAGGAAAAAATATTATTTCAGCACTGCTTTGTCGGATGAAAATGTCATCTGATACGCTAAATATTACTAAAACAAATGTTGGGATAAAGGATAATTACAATTTTTTGAAACGCCAGACTGAAAAAAACTATAAAGTTTGGCTGTTCATTGATGATATAGATGCAACGTTTATTGATACACCAGAAAATAGACTACTTGTAAGTACATTCTTTTCTGCGTGTCGTGAATTAACGAATAACGTGAAGGGAATTAATATTAGGGCCTCGATACGAACTGATGTTTGGTCATTAATCTGTACTGATGAAGCACTTGATAAATGTGAACAGTATATGCTTGATTTGTCTTGGAGCACAACTGATACAGGTAAAATATTATGTAAAAAGATTTTATCTTATTATAAAGAGAATAGACCGGATTGCTATTATTGTTCTTATGACGAAGTTAAAAATTTTGATGATATCTATAATATTATATTCAATAAGACTTTGCGTTGGGGAAACAAGAATGTAAAACCTTATCGACCTATTCACATTTTAAGTGCAGGACGTCCCAGGTGGGCTGCACAGTTGTGCAAATTGGCAGCAAAGGATGCATATTCAAAAAATCACGCTTGTATTAGTAATGGAAATATAAATTTTGCAATGAATGAATATGGAAAATATCGATTGGCGGACTTGTATAAAGAACATAATCATCAGTGTGCGTCATTAGAAGATATTATAGAATCGTTTAGAAGTAGGAAAATAGAATATCGTTCTATGGATTTAATTTGTCATATAAACGAAAATGTATTATCAATAATAAATAAAGTAAAGATAGATAATGGCGAAACAGATGACGCTATGTGTATTGCTAAATTCTTATATAGAATAGGATTTATAACACTAAGGAACGATGAATATAATAAGGCTGCGGGATTTACAAGGTTTGAAGATTCCCCTAATTTATTAATTCCGACTAATTTTAATAAAGACGATTTATGGATTGTTCATCCTGCATATAGAACAATATTAAACTTACATGATTAATATGGAATAATATATATAAAAAATCTAATTAAGCTATCAATAATCAAAAGTATCTAAGGCAATGCCATTAAGCTAAGTGTTCGATAAAGTGTTCTGTGTAAAAAATACTCGTGGGTAGAGTAAATAATTACATGACAGACGCACAAAACAGAATTTTTAAGCATGACAAATAGACAGATTATTATCTGCCTGAAAAAACTATTCAGTTGACCAGAGTCATCGGTAATGGAAATGAAACCTGAGGTGTCAGGTGCAGATGAACGGAAAATGAATAGAGAATGGATATTCTGTGAACATTTGCACTGGCACGTCTTAGGTTCTTTCGTGAAATTATGTTTTGTTGCATAGAAACAGATATAAATTAAGCATATAATCATAGATTGTGGTACAGGAGTATAAAGAAATAAACAAAATACGTCAACAGGGGTTGTGCGAATTTGCTTTGTGTGATATTATCCGTAAATAACGATATTGGTCTTTGGGGAGGAAGATAGGGCATGACAGTAGGACAACGAATCTTTGAATTATTGGACCAAAAAGGAATGTCACAGAAAGAGTTTTCAATTAGAACTGGGATAGCGACCACAACGATCAGTGATTGGCGGAAGAAGAATACGAATCCAGGTTCAGACAAGATACTGCTCATATGTGCAGCTCTGGATGTAACACCAGAATATCTGCTATCTGGTGTTACAGAGGATAGCAAGAGAGGACAGGCTATGGACTATGTTGTTATTCCAAAAGATACTGAAGAACGATGGGTTATAGATACATTTAGCAAGATGGATTTTGAAGACAGGGAACATCTGATTTCATATATGAAGATGATGGCGAAGAAATAATGAATTTTGAATGTAGAGAAGTGGAGAAGCATATACTTATAATACAGCAACGTGCTGTCTTCAAACTCGAGGCTAGCATAATGACAGCAAGAGCATTTGAATATATACTTTAATTACAGTAAGAATTTACTGCAAATGTTTGTTGCTACTCGATATGCAACTAAAATAAGGTCGAGTTCAAATGTTTGTCGCGACTTGATATGCGACTTATAAAAGATCGAGTTCAAATGTTTCGAGACTTCATTCGTGAGAGTGAGGTCTCTTTTTGTTAGGAGAAATAAATGGGCAGGTGCATGATAGACCTTGTTTTTATACATACAAAGATAATTCTACAGGAATATATTGGATGATTCCATTTTCATCTCAGGTATCAAAAGTTAAAAAAGATCTATAACAGCAAAATACAAAAATATAAGCGCTGTGATACCATAGTTTTTGGCGAGGTGCTCGGTCATGAAAAAGCGTTCCTTATAGGAGAGATTTAAGGGGCTGGCAATTGGTGGTTATGGGGAATTATATATTGACATATAAAAACACAATATCCAAGATACTCATTGATTTTGAATGCTAAAGACATAGTATAAAAAAGAATTGTATGGTAGAATGTTAATGGAGCATAAAGAAGTTGTATTGATAAAATTAGAAAAATATTGCAGAAAAGCGCACAATAGGTCAATGTTATGATGTTGGAGTAAATCGGTGGAGAGAATGGAGAATAGAGTTATATATAATGTGAAGGTCAATGAAGATAGTAAATATATTGGATGTTCCAGAGTAATATTATTGTGTGGAGATATTGCCAATTCAGTAGACGGAGAAAACGCATGTCCATACGGGCAAGACTCCTTAATATGCTAGTTTACTCATACAGAGTATAGCATGTCTGCTAAAGCCTTCCTTGACAGTAACTTTGGCATTTGCTCGACAAATAAAAGTTATTTGAGAATTATTATATAAAGTGGTATACTTTTTAATCGCTAGTTCAAATATGTCAGGAAATGTATAGGGGGATTGTGCTTTGTTGAAAGACAATGATATAAGAACAACCTTGATTGATGAATTGAATAAAATAAATGCCAAACATGATTATAGAATTGTAGAGGAATTGGCTGTTTGTGATGGGGAAGCAAGAGTTGATGTTGCGGTTGCAAATGGAAAACTGTGTGGATACGAGATTAAAAGTGATGCAGATACATTAGAACGACTTCCGTTGCAACAAAAATGCTATGATAAGACGTTTGATATGGTTTCAATTGTGGTAGGAGAGAAGTTTAAAGATAAAATAGAAGAATATATTCCTGAATATTGGGGAATATACATAGTTTGGGAATTCAAAGGAGAATATAGAATTAGAAAAAAACGAAATGCTAAAATAAATAAAAACATAGAGGCTATTTCTTTACTTGAATTATTATGGAAAGAAGAACTTATTTCGTTATTGAAAAAGGCTGGAGTAAAAGGAATATCTGGGAAAAATAGAAGAATATTGCGGCAAATAATACTGGAAAAATTTTCTTTAAAACAAATAAGAGATTATACACGAGAAACAATTAAATATAGAGAGAATTGGAGAGATTAGATATATTTATTCTAATCTCTCCGTTTTTTACATTAAAGAGACAATCAAGGTAATATGGTGATTAAAGCTATATTCGACCCAATTGGTGAGATTCCCTCCCTTGCTATTTGTTCCGTTAGCTATCGAATCTATTATGCCATCTCCATATGAGAATGACTTACCAGAATAAAGAGGGTGGTTTATGAGCTGTTTACATGCAGTTACTATATTTATTAGGTCAAGTCCTCCCTTTTTGAGAGGAAGTCCTTTATAGATTAGATATTTTTCCTCGGTAGAATATTTAATTTTAAAAGTAGGAGACATGCCAATTACGTAAGGTGTTTCATTTAAGTTCATAGGTCCATAGTCAGCATATACATAATTAAAAGTAAAATTACGTTGTAAATTCAGAGATATTTGATGGATTGCTAATTCAGCACGTTTGCGCTCGCTTATGCAATTTGAAGTAAGGTTCGATATATCCTTAGGAAATGAACAACTGGCAATAATAATACGTCTGTAATTAGACAAATTAGGAATATCAGATATTGCAGTTGTTAATGCCGCTTTTTTAGGATAAAGCTCATCGTCGATGTAAGTTAAGTCGAGTAATAGATCAGTTTCTTCGGGAATAATCCATAAATTATCAATATAATCTTGCAGAGTTTGACTTATCGATTGAAAGTCGTTCACGCGTATCCTTAAGCAAATTCCATTTGTATTTTCTAAACTTGCCACATGGCTGATATTGATTTCATCATTGATGTCAAAAGCTGGTATAGCTCCTGGATGATGTATGAGTGTGAATAAATTTCTGTATATATCAAAATATTCGTCAGGGTTATAAACGTCTGCGTACCAACTGGCTGATAAATATAAATAGAATAATTTATCCTCCCAACTTATGTTGAAAGATGATATCAATTTTTTAAATTTTTTTTCGTAGGCAGATTCGTCTGTGGTTGTTGAGGAAACTGTAGGAGGAGCAACCTCAATAAATGGAATAATTTGACTTGATATTTCAGGAGAAAGATTTTCAAGACATTTTCTTTCTCCAGTTTTCCATCTTAAAATTGGCGTATATTTTATATTCATAGTATGAATCTCCTTTTGTATTAATTTATTATGGGTTTGTGACTTCGCATATTTATATAACATATTAGAACCTGATAATTATCTATATATTAGGTTAACATATACACTAACCAGAGTCAATATTGGTTATGAAAACGATTACAATAAATGCATTTCTAAATCTCTAAAAACTTATGATTTACCGATCTTTATGTTATACTTATACCAAACACAATTTGTTTTGCATAAAGAGGTATAACATATGAAGATTCTTATCACCGGCGGAGCTGGTTTTATTGGTAGTAATTTTATATTTTATATGATGGACAGATATCCTGAGTATGAGTTTGTGTGCGTGGACAAACTCACATATGCGGGAAGTCTGGATACGATTAGACCTGTCTTGGACAGGTCTAATTTTGTTTTTTATAAGGCGGATATATGCGATAGATGTGAGATGTATCGTATATTTGAGGCGGAGAGGCCGGATGTGGTCGTGAATTTTGCAGCAGAGTCGCATGTAGACAGATCTATAGATAACCCGGAGGTGTTCCTTGATTCGAATATCAAGGGTGTGTCCGTGTTGATGGATGCATGCATGCGATATGATGTCGGCAGATTTCATCAGATCAGTACAGATGAGGTGTATGGAGATCTGCCCCTTGACAGGCCGGATCTGTTATTCACTGAAGAATCGCCGATTTGTCCGAGCTCGCCGTACAGCAGCTCGAAGGCGGCAGCAGATCTTTTGGTTGTGGCTTATCATAGAACGTATGGCTTACCGGTTACCATCAGCAGGTGTTCAAATAATTATGGACCATACCAGTACCCTGAGAAACTTATCCCTTTGATGGTGACAAATGCATTGGCAGACAGACCGCTGCCTGTTTATGGACAGGGGATAAATGTCAGGGATTGGATACATGTGGATGACCATTGCCGTGCCATAGATGCGATATTGACTCAGGGAAAAGTTGGTGAGATATACAATGTGGGCGGTCATTGTGAACGGACAAATATTGATATTGTCAGGATGATTTGCAGGGAATTGGGTAAGCCCGAGTCACTCATAACATTTGTCGCCGATAGGAAAGGCCATGATCTGCGGTATGCTATCGATTCAACTAAGATTGAACAGACTCTTGGCTGGCGGCCGGAAGTGAATTTCGATGATGAAATACGGAGAACTATCAGGTGGTACGCAGATAGGTTGAGGGTAATGTAGGATACGGGAGTGTGAGGAAATGAGTAAATATGTATATTTGTTTGAATTGGATTCTGTGCGCAAAACAGATGAGGAGATAATTGTGGGACAGGCTGCCTTGTACGATGAGATTGTGACAAATGGTAATATAGTTGTCTTGACTTATAATCAGATGGTGGATTCGAGGGGATTTTTCAGCCTGCTAAAAAACGGAGAATACAAAGAGGCTTTGCTGAAATTGTTTGATAGTGGGGTTATCAAGATATCCCAGTATGGCGATATACGTACTGTGTCCCAGTATTTGATGGATTCGATAGAGGATGACAAGCAATTTATATATTCCGCACTTCCATTGAAATATAGCCAGAAACGACTTACCGCAATTATGAAGAGGTGCCTTCTGTATTCTGATTTGTCTGAAATATATGAGTACGGTCAGCTGGCTTTGGCACTAAAGAAGAATGAGAATGGTGAGCAGTATAATGATGATTATAAGAACAGGCGAGATGAGCTCATAGATATATTTGTTGAAGTGGACAAGGATGGTGAGCACCAGACTAATCTATCCTGGGATGCTATGGCTGAGATATTGGAGAACTTGTATAGCTTTATGGAAACCGTGATCAAATTGAGCATGATGCATGATATATACATAAGTCCAAGGGCTGATGGTGAGTTGGGCTGTTGGAAATTCAGTTCGATATTGGATAAGGTTATACGTTTATATGTTCCGAAAGATAATGTGGAGCTGTGGGGAAGTGCTCAAACGATACTTGATAACATATATAAGCAAAATAAGAATGAAAATAATCGTTCAGTGTATATCAGAAAACTTAAAAAACTGGTAGAAAAGGGCATAAATGTCGAGGGGTGTCAATATGCACAGGCAATTGTTGATTTGTGTTATAACTATGCTTGCGAGAGCAGTATATCAAACGTGTCAAGGCATTATGATGTGAGGGATTTAGAAGATTGGGGTAGTGCCTGCCATGGTGAGAATACATTTGAATGTGACTTTTCTAAGCGATTGAAGCGCACGTGGGATGGTGGAAGGAAACGTGATGAAAGATATCTTGTTGATGAGAAAAATGATTTTAAGACCTTCAAACTGGGAAAATATAGACCCCCAAAGATCGTTAATGCTGCAAGAATTGTAGGTTATGTCAAGGATAAACCAGAAATAGATAGGAATTATGTATTCTATTATGAGAATAACGCTAAGAAGGACAAGCATAGAAGAAAACTGAAACTTTTATGTGGAATATTGAAGAAAATAGTATTTGCTATTTTGTGTTTTCTAATAGTGATAAGTCCCGAACTGACAGGTGATTATTGGACCGCAAAAGCTATGCAAAATAGTTGGATAAAACCTGCTGTAGCATTTTGGAATTCGGTTCCTTCGGGTATTCAGACAATGGTTATGCTGATCATTACAGAGATCGTGACTTCGCTCATAGCTAAGATTCCTGGACTTGATGCTTTGTCATTATCAGAATCCTTAGCGGAAATCTGGCAACTGCTTAGGGATATGGTTCGGATTACCTTTAGAAAAAGTAAGGCATATGTGAATTCGGTCATGAAAGGATTAGATAACTCTGAACATTTTTGTGAAGGCGAAAAAATAAGATACACATTGACAAAAGAACTGAAGAGATATTTAAAGCTTTGTGAAGATAGGAATATAACAAATGAGGATTCGGAATATAAATCGTATCCGATAGCGTCCCTGGATACTTTAGAGGCCAGAAAACAGATCCTCCGTGACGAGGAGCTGCATAGCCGTAAATATGGAGTTGTTTACAGCAGCGTATATAACATGATGGTGGTAGACCCGATACGCAAGGATGATAATGAACTTATGGCTTATGAGAGAGTCCTGCCAAATGGAAACGATGGTGTGGTTATTCTGGCGAAGCACAAAGGAAAATATGTTTTGCTGGAACAGTTCAGACATGCAATCAGAAGAAGACAGTATGCATGCCCTCGTGGTTTTTCTGACCCAAACTGTACACCGATTGAAGATGTACGCCGTGAGATCAAAGAGGAACTGGGCGCCGATATCATAGGAAAGCCGATTGAACTCGGCCGTATAGCCGCCGACAGTGGCCTCACGGGGGGATGCGTCCATGTATTTTTGACCAATATAGGCGCCTACAAACAATGTTGCGGCCATGAAGGGATTATATCTACCATTGAGTTAACAAGGAAACAGATGGAGATATGGGTTAGTAAGAAGAGGATAGATGATGGATTTACGCTGGGGGCGTTGGAGCTGGAGAGGTGTTGGCGCTTGAAGCGGAGAAGAGCCAGGGCGGAATTGTAATGTGTTATATGTAATATGGGAGAATGGTTACAAATATGATAAGATTTGCTATATAATATAAATTGAAAAAGGCGGAGAGATGTAAGTCTCTCTGTTTTTTTTAAGTTTTTCTATATTGTATAGACTTTGATATAGCTATATATTATAATATACATATTGTTGCAACTTAAGATTCAGAATAATAATATATTATAAACCACATATAAATACATTGGGAGGATAATACATTTTCAGATAATAGAATTATATGCGGAGAAGGTAGCAAAGAATGTCAAGAATTAGATGGATTCATTTTTCAGATTTACATCTTAATTTAACTGGAACAGAAATCAAAAGATTACGCAAAAATCTTTTGTGGTATTTGGACACTGTAGTTGGAAAAATTGATTATGCTTTTTTTACGGGGGACATTCGACATGCGCCAAGTGGAGATTTCCCTTCAAATGCTGGAAAAGAAATAGAAAATATATGTAATGCGATTGGCTTGCCAGAGAAACGTTTATTTATAGTGCCAGGAAATCATGATGTAGATAGAAATTGTCCTGAAAAAAATAAAGTTATTAATTTTGTAAAAAAAGAGGGAGCAATAAGGTTTAATATATGTAGAAAAGGTGAATAAAATAGGCAAAAATTGGGGCATATTATCTATAGCATATTCAAAATTAGATAAATATGCAATGTTTATAGATGGAATTGATTGCAAGAACAGTTAATAACTGTAGTTGGGAAGAGTGATAGATTCTCAGTTCCCATATTAAATCAAGAACCATTATCAGAATATTTATGGTTGTTAAAGCAGGAAAGTCAGGATTGGTATGTGAAAGAGAACACTTAATAGCAGACATTTCCCATTAAAATTCCAATCATCATATAATGATTTCGAGTTGATGAAAAGTAGAGCGAGGTAATGCACATACTTGAAAAAAACGTTGTTTTTTTTATGAAAATCGCATATACTAATATCAACAGAACCCAACACGCCTCTCAACGATGCGGACCACGTTGGGTCTTTTAATTTTAAGGGGAAAATATATGGGGGAACTGAAACGGCATCAACCATCACTGTCGATTGATGAACAGGTGGAGAATTTAAAGACACTGGGATTAGTTATCAGCGATGAAGATTATGCAAGGCACATATTGAATGATATATCATACTTCAGGCTGATTAAGGCATATAGTTTGGGTTTTAAAGCAAAAAATGGGGACTATGATGAAGGAGTAACGTTTGAGCAGATTGTAGAGTTATACCTGTTTAATGCTAATTTCAGACAGATAACATTTGCTGAGATAGAGAAGATAGAAGTAAATGTTAGATGTAGAATTGCCAATTACTTTGCGGAAACATATGGAGTCCTTGGTTATATGAATTCTGAAAATTTTGTTGATGAAGAATATCACAGATCTTTTTTAGAGGATATAAAAGAGGAAGTTGGCCGTAATTCTAAAGCCCCTTTTGTGAAAAACTTCAGAACTAATTACGAGGGTGGAGATTTACCGATATACGCTCTGGTAGAGGTATTCAGTTTTGGGACTCTTTCAAAATTTTATAAAAATATGAAAAATACAGATAAAAAAGCGGTAGCTAAAAGCTTTGGAATTGGATATACATATTTAGAGAGCTGGCTGGAGAGTATTTCTTATGTACGTAATATCTGTGCACATTATGGGCGGTTGTATAATGCAAAACTATCAAAGACACCTATCTTGTATAAGGAATATTCCCAACAGGGAATAGGAAATAATAGAATGTTTGGTGTATTATTATGTATGAGACACATTCTGTTGCATGATAAACACTGGAATTTATATGTAGACCAAATAGAAGCATTAATAGAGAAGTATGAAAAAGTAGATGTAAGGACAATGGGATTTACTGATAATTGGAAGGAATTATTAGAAATAAGATAGCATAGGTAGAGACAAACAAATATGTTAACTCATGGAATTAATTGCAACTTGATAAAATATTTTCTATCAGCATTCAGTCAAAAAGAGACCTGATAAATATTAGATTATTGATGCGATAAATAGTTACATGCACTGGTATTCTACAAAAGGTATTAGAATTTCATTAGGAGCTATGAACCATATGGAATATAGATGGAGTTTAGGGCTAGTATTTTAGTAAAAAAACATTTCCAACCTCAGTGATCAACTACTATACTAGCATTTATAGGGGAGAAAAGCATATTGATAGTAGAAAATGCGGTATAATGTTTACGAGAACAGGGGGTGTGATATGAACAGATTGTTTAAAATTGCTATGTTTTTTACTGCTTTTATTCCACTATGGATAACGGTAGTTTTTTTAGATGCAATGAGTATTTTTGATAAAGCGAATAAAAATATAGGAGCTGAAGTAATTGACATAGGTTGCATTGTTGTTGGATTACTTTCATCAACAATAATTATTTTTTGTTCAATGCGAGGAGTTAGGGAGAACGATTATGCAAAATATAAGATATTGTCAGTAGAACAGGAAAAGGGAATAACATCTGAGTTTTTATTATCCTACATTCTTCCGTTGTTTGCATTTGATTTTACGAAATGGGTTAATGTAGTAGAGTTTTTAATCTATTTTTTAATTCTAGCTTTTCTATGTGTTAGGAATAATAATGTTTATGCTAATTTATTGTTTGAGGTAAAAAAGTATAAGTTTTATACTTGTGAAATGCAATGGGTGGCGGAAGCGGATGCAACTCCGATTCCAATGATGGTTATTAGTAAGAAACCTTTAACCGCATATACAGGAAATACAATCGAAGTTGCTGCGCTTAATAAGCCATTTTATTTAGGTAAATGAAATGGGCGATGATGAAGGAACTTCACAAACACCATCATCAAACATGTTGTTTTTGGCCTTGTCGCAAATTGCGAGTGTGAAGTTCTTGGCATTTTTATGATCGCTTAGATCGAATTTATTTGTAGTTGGGTTAACAGGAATATGAAGACGATTTTTTAATAGGTCTTTGTATTTCTGTTTTTTTAGTTTTTTTACTATTTCTGGATTGTATGTAATAAACTTTTTAGGGTTTTGACCAGAAGAAGCAAACGTTTTATATGAATCAATGTCATCAACAATATCAGCTGTTTCTAGTTCTTGAAGACGTTCTTGGCATACGATCCTATGGGAATACTCAATATTAAAAATGCTTTCAAAGTTATTATTTATTGAGTAGAGAGTGTTATCCACAATTAGAATATCAAAGCATTTACCAAATTGAACAAGAGGTTCGGTTGTTTGCGTAATCGTATTGTTTCTAGCTGAAAAGATAGGGGTTCTTTTTTTGAATGACATAACTGGATTTTTTTGTGCCAGTAAGTAGAGGTTTTTACTATTGCCGTCATCATCTTCATAACTGCCTGCAAAAATAAAAGCGTTTGCCGAGATATCTTTTAAATCAACACTATCATCGCTGTTGTTAATATGATTAACTAATGATGTCCAACTTAATTGCATAAGTTCGCCAGTTACATCAAGCTTTTCAGTTGTGTTTTTGGGATTTTGAGCTGTATATTCTAAAATACGATTTTGTTTTTTTACAACATTTAAGAATGCATCACACATTGAGGTAATAATTACGTTCAGTAACTGAGCGGATGCAAAATTAATATTGTAACAGATGTATTCATTAGGATTTCTTTTGTGATTGTACTCTATTAGAAGAGAATTCCAATGAGTTATTTGCTTTGCGGTGTTAATTGCGGATTCAATTTTTTGAAATGACATAGGTTGCCTCCTGTATATGGTATATAATTAGTTTTATTATACCATATATAGAGAAAATATAAAATATATTATTATGGAGGTTTACAGAATAGGGATAAAAAGTTTGTTTGGATTTGTATTGGTAAGAGACAAAACTAGAGAGGATAGGAAGAAAACGTTGCGCGTTAATGTAAATATAGAAAATGGTTTTACGAATATGTTAGTAGTTCGCACAGGTGCAAACTATGGTGTATTAGCATTTAATAATGATATAGTAGCGGGAGAATTTATAGATTTATTTTTTTCGTGTGTAAATAAAAGTCTGTAAATGTGATTTTCTATGATAATCATTGCCAGCATAGGGTAGTAGGCAATGGTTTTAATAACACAGTTAATATGAAATGCCAGAGTATGCGCATAAATACATAATAGTATGATATAATATAGGTTATATAAACCAACATGTTATGAGAATTGCTTATTTAGTTGTAGTGTTTATTGGCTAGGTGAAGTTGGTGTCGATCTGATATATTGTATGTAATAGTGAAACATAAGTTAAAGAGGGAGGATATTGATGAAGGATACAATAGAAGATGAACTGATAGGTAAAATAAAAGAAAAGGGGATTTTCTCAGAATATCTTCCTGAGAATTTTAATGTAAAAACAGATGGTTGGAATATATATGGCGCGGGGGCTTCTTATAAGGATCATGTAGAGCCATATTCATATTATATGAGTCGCTTTAATAAAACGGGTGATAAAAGAATGATAAGTATACCTGAAATAGGAACATATGTATCTCTAGTGAATTTCCTTTATGATAATAAATCTACCATTCTTAGAACGTGTATAGAGAGGTCAAAAGAAGATAAGAATTCATTTTCTAGGTTTATAAATGATAACGGAGGAATTGTAGATGTTGACTTTACATATGGAGATGTTACATCTACATTGATATTGGATGATGGTGTGGAAAGTAATGAGTATGAGAAGGAACGATCGGTTTATGTTAATAATATGATTCGAAAAATCCGGACTACAATAGGTGCTGCAGGCATATTACATATAGATATTTCTGAGTTTTACAGAAACATCTATACGCATATATTGGGATGTATAAAGATGGGAATAGTTGAATTGAAAACAGCTTTTGACCAGGGAGAAGATAGTGCTGATTATAAGCTATATAGCCAGTTAGATGATAGAGTAAGAAGATTAAATGGAGCGAGAACAAATGGCTTATTAGTGGGACCATATATTTCACGAATCTTATCAGAATCCATATTGGCAGTAGTAGATGAGGAGCTTAGAGAACTAGGCTTGACATTTACCAGATATGCAGATGATTATGAAATTGCTGTGTACCAGGATGATAATGATACGGATATAATACATTTGGTTACATCGGTATTCGATAAGTATTACCTTCGGATAAACACTGAAAAAACATTTTATGAAGAGTATCCATTTTATATATTCAGCAATTATGAAAAGGTGATTGAGAAAATACAGCACAATAATAGGATTGATTCTCCAGAAATTGTAGAATTGTTTAACTGTTTTTTTGATATGGAGAAAAAGGGAGAGAAAGGTGCTGTTAGGTATTTGCTAAAATCGTATTCGAATAAGTATGTTGTAAGTAATAAAAAATTATATATTAATTACTTGGTTAATGTGATATGTAATGACGAGAAAAATATGCCGTTAGCATGTAAAATTTTAATAGATGAATTTAGGAGTAAGCATGTGCGGCTAGATTCGTCCATTAAAGATATTATATATAAGCATTTACAATATAATATAAAAAACGGAAATAATCTAGCTGTGGTATGGCTTGTATACTTGCTTGTAAATACTGGATATAATTTTGATAAGGAATTTATACGATGTTTACTAAAAACAAGAAATGAATTGTCGATAATCGTCCTTTTGGAAGAACAGAGTTGGTTATTTGATGCACAGTTATTTAATGAGTGCTGGAATCAGTCAGATAGTTGGTTGATGTTGTACCAAATTGCATTAAGATCGGAAGATAAAAGAGAACTATACTTAGACAAACTTCAAATTAATAATAACAGAGACTTTTATAATAAATTATTTAAAAAGGGATTTAGTTTTTATAAAAAAACTGGTGTATATACGGAGTGATAAATAGGACTTAATGTTCGATAGAGTTTTATTGGAGATAAAAGATGTTTAATTACAAAAACCTGTGTGATTATGAATTTGAAATATTGTGCAAAGATATAATGCATAAGAAGCTGGGTGTCCCCCTTCAAATATTTGCGAGAGGTCGGGATGGCGGCATTGATATAACTGATGATACTGTGAGCAAAAATGTTGTTATACAGGTCAAGCATTATATCAACAGCAGATACAGTGATCTTATATCAAGCCTGAAGAAGGAGGTTTCGAAGGTTGCTGAGCTGAAACCGGAGAAATATTATGTGTGCTGTGCATTGGAGCTAACCCCGGCAAATAAGACGGAGATTTTTGATTTGTTTGCAGAATACATGGAGGGTTCATGTAATATATTGTCGTTGAATGATATAGATGAGTATCTGCAGGATTCGGCAAATATGGATATAGTGCGCAAGCATTACAAATTGTGGCTTGAATCCGCAAATATATTGGAAGAGATTGATAGCAGAGATATTTTTATAGATTGCGAAACGCTTCTATACAACATAGAAGAGGAGCAGAGAGAATTTGTTGAAACATCGAGTTACAGACAGTGTATAGATGTTCTTGAGCGTAATCGTTTGTTGATGATCCTTGGAATGCCGGGAACTGGAAAGACCATGACGACCAAGATGCTTGCTTTGTATTATGCAGCACTGGGTTACCGGATTATTTATACGACAAATGGGGATCTGCAGAGCATAAAGAAAGCTTTATCAGTTGATAAGGAATCTAAAGAGATTATTCTGTTGGATGACTGCCTTGGACAGTATTACTTCAGAATGAAGGACACCCAGGAAAATGAACTCATGTCTTTGATCAAATATGTGCTGATGCATAAGAACAAGAAACTTATCATGAACTCCAGAGTGACAATATTTCAGCATGCAAAGGATTCTTACATAGAGCTGAACAGTTTTATAGACACGGAGAAAGTGCGGCTCCAGTATATTGATATGGATTCTATGACCATCGAAGATAAGGGCAGGATATTCAAGAATCATTTGTATTTCAGAAATATACCATCGTATCATTATGCTCAGATCCTAAAAAATAATAATTATCGCTGGATAGTCAAACATAGGAATTATACACCGCGTATCATAGAGTATGTTACGCGGCAAAATGTATCCAGTAAGATTGCTGCAGATGAATATTGTGATTTTATAAGGAGATGCCTAGATAATCCTACTGAAATCTGGAGAGATGAGTTTAACAACAGGCTCAAGGCAGAAGACAGGATTTTCCTTACCTCACTGTTTTCGTTGACGGACGTTGGTGTGGAGGACAAGGTACTGCGCAGAGTATTCAATGCTCGTATTACGAAAAGAACTGATATAGACACAACCCGAAATGTGTGGGAAGCAGTATTGAAGCGGATGGAGGGAACATTTGTCAAGATCATAGAGAACAAAGGCGTGCGGCAAATTGGAGCTATCAACCCATCTGTAAATGACTTTTTGAAGAATTATCTGGACGAGAATGAACCTGAGGTTCAAGAAATCAGGAAAAACGCCACGGAATATATTCAGATTGTCAGAGGATTCGGCCCGGACATAGTGGATATTGTTAGATCTGGAGATGCAAGTAAATACAATTTCAAAAGCGATGTTGAAAGGCAGCTTGTCATATTGTCGAATATATGTGAGCTGGGTATATGCATAAATCAATACAGAGATATTGTCAGGACGTTTGTGGAGTCTTTGCCATATGCGTTTTATAACAAAGCAAGTACATTTACTGTAGTGCCTGCTTTGCTCTCGGAGCCGCTGGCAGCATATTATGGCACACGTGAGCATTTGTCGTCAGAGGAATTGGAAGATCTGCTGGATTCGATGGATTTTGATGATTTTTGTGTATTTGAAGAAAATCTGAAGAATAATGGACTGGAACTGTGTGAACTGGTGGACAGTGATGTTGTTCTGGAAAAGCTGGACAAGGCCATGCGGGATTACATAGATGGATATGACAGATCCGAAAGTTATACAAATCAGGATACATATGAACTTTTTAAGGAGAATACGATATACAACGGAGTGTATCATGAGGTTGATGTAGATAAGGTTGTAAATATTTTAGCGGATTGCGTGCGGGATTATATATATGACGATGTGACAGGTAAATTGGCAGTATTTCCCAGGGCAATAACCGATGACATTGATTTATCCAGATATGATATCCGGGCAGATACTGGTGAGATCGAGAGTTATGTGTGCGATGTGCTTGCTGATCCTGGTGACAGAGATTATGGCGATTTTTATGATGGTGATAGTTCTTATTCGGGGCATTTGGATGGGATGGATGAGTTGGATTTTATATTTGCGGAGTGATCAGAATCTAATGTCGGCTTTACATAACGAAATATGTATAATATTATAAAAATATTAATAATACAAATATAATTGCTATATAATTTATGCTATTGCCTATATATTTTTTTGAAAGATTTTTAATATAAAAATAAATGATGGGATTGTAATAATGAATGAAAAAGGGAGATAGTTGACAGGGAGATAAAGAGAAGGACGGGGTTAACACATGAAAACAGATAGTACGATTTTAAATATAGTTTTAGATGTGACAATAAATATGTCTGCCTTTGTATCGGCATTTAAAACAAAAAATAGGATTGTGAACATTATAATTCGAACCATATATTGTTTTATAATTACCGCACTACCTGTGACATTCATTGCAATGCTGCTTTATGCTATTAGTAAAAAGGAGGGTGTTAATTTTGATTATGTTGTTATATCAGTAGAATTTATTACTATGTTTTTGTGTTTTTATTATATCATTGCGACTAGGAATCGTGATAAACAAATAGAGGAGTATATGCTAGAAATAGCACTCTATCTCGAAGAATTTATAAATGATACTAAAGAAGCAAAAATACGAAAAAAAATAATAATACGAGAACTTGGTAAATTTTTATTTATATTTGCGGTTTTAACAATTGGTGCAGTATATCTTTTGATAAGCCTGAAAACCACAAATGTAAACCTGTATATTATAGCGGCCTTTATGAGCATTATAACCTCATATATATTGTTTGCATACATTACAAAAGATAATGCAATAAGAAATAGAAGAAAAAGATTAATAAAAGTAGTTGTTTCGATTTTTTGGTTGGTTATTGTCTTTATAAGACTGGGACAATATCTTCGTGATATGACTCAATTGGAATTGGTTGATATGTTATTGCTAATGTTTAGCATAGTATTTACCTTTCCTACAATACATGATTGGGTAAGATCTATTCCAGAAAAAATTATAAGACCATATGAAGCAATTGTTTATGAACGAAAGAAAAATGTACAAACAATGCATAATGAACTAAATGAAAAATTGAGTAGTAGGTTTAATAAATTTAGGAAAGATATGGGAGATACACCCAATAGCAAAAAAAATATAATAAGAGTGGTCGTAAAAATAGTTGCATTTGTGGTGCTGTTCGTAGTAATCACAATTTTAATGGCGAAATCGATAAAACAAGAAGATTGGGCAATAAATAAAATAGTTAATTGGCATGATAATTTAGAATCTGATCGTAAGCTGTTAGTAAATAAAATTTATGCGTGCGTTGTAATGGTGGGATTAATGGTTATTGTAATATTGAGGGGAGTAAAAATTTATAGTTTCAAGACATCTAGATTCGAAAAGATAAAATTTGTTATTGAATTAATTATATTAGAATTTGTAATGGGATGTGGTTTGGCTATGATATTGAGTCAATAGAGATAGTCTTGGTTTATAGCTAGTGGTAAGAAAAGAGCAGGATGGAGATGAAAATGGATAAACTTTATATTATCGGAAATGGATTTGATTGTGCGCATGGTCTACCGACTAAATACTCTGACTTTAGAAAATATGTTGTCAGTCAGATACCTGATGGGAGTGATTATTATTATTATTCTGTTCCAGAAAGTATAACTTTGCCGGATGGCGGAGAGAAGTATGAATTAGATGATGTTGTTATGTATATTGTGAAGATACTGGATATGTGCGGAGGGGAAGACTGGTCGGAACTGGAGGCATATTTAGGTGATGCGATATATGATGCATTTTTAGATGAGCTACATGATGTTGATATAGACAATGACAAACTTTATCATGAAATTTATGCAAATGAGGATTTAGCAACAGATATTCGCGAATCATTTATAGATGTGCAGAGTTTGTTTGCAGAATGGGTAAATGAAGAACTTTCTAGAATTGACTATATGGGAAAGAAAAATAAGGATATTGATAAAATTATTGATAGTAAAGGTTTATATTTATCTTTTAATTATACAATTACTTTAGAAAAGGTATATGGTATAAATGAAAATCAGATATGTCATATACATGGAAGAGTGGGAGATTCCGAAGATAAAATTATCATGGGGCATGGCGATGATGCGCCTATTAAAGATAATTTAACATATTTAGGTGCAGAAATTCCATTTGGAGAATTAAAACGAAAACTTCGAAAAGACACGACTGGGATTATATGTAATCACAAGGATTTTTTTGACAGATTGAGTAATTTGAAAAAAATATATACATATGGATTTTCATTTTCGGATGTAGACATGGTGTATGTAGAAGAGATATGTAGACATATAAATCCCCAAAAAGTTGTATGGTATCTTAATAGTTATGATTGTATAAATAATGCTGATTTTAGAAGCACTTTAGAAAGACTGGGATTTATAGTAGATGAGGAGAGAAATTGGTAGCTGCTGTTGATTAGATAAAACATAATCCAACCTTGAAATACCCCACCCACTTCTATATAATTAAGATATATTTATTGCGGAAAATGAACTATTCAGCCTGGTTTTACAGGGCTTAAGTTCAATACCAGGGAGGATTTACTATGAGGTTGGTTACAAGATCGGATTTTGATGGACTTGCGTGTGGCGCACTGCTGAAGGAAGCGGGAATTATTGATCATTGGAAGTTTGCGCATCCGAAGGATCTTCAGGACGGATTGATTGAGGTTACGGAGGATGACTGCCTTGCAAATGTGCCATTTGTTGAGGGCTGCGGACTTTGGTTCGATCATCATTCAAGTGAGCATGAGAGATTGGCGCTTGAGGGTAAATACAAGGGGGAGAGTCGTATAACTCCATCGTGCGCTAGAATAATCTATGAGTATTATGGAGGCAGAGAGAGATTTCCACAGTTTGATGATATGATGGAGGCTGTTGATAAGGTTGATTCAGGTAATCTTACCATCGATGAGGTACAGAATCCAAAGGGATGGATACTTATTGGATTCTTGATGGATCCTAGAACCGGACTTGGAAGATTCAGAAATTTCACCATATCAAACTATCAGCTCATGGAGAAGCTTATAGATGCATGTCGTACCATGACCACTGATGAGATACTTGCCATGCCGGACATACAGGAGAGAATAGTTCTGTATAATGAGCAGACAGAGAAGTTCAAGGAGATGGTCAAGGCACATACCATAGTGGACGGTAATCTTATCATAAGCGATCTTCGCGGAGTGGATCCGATATACACCGGCAATCGTTTCATGATATACAGTATGTATCCTGAACAGAATGTGTCAGCGTGGATAGTAAGCGGACGTGGTGGACAGGGATGTTCGGCAGCAGTTGGATACAGTATCCTGAACCGCACAGCGACCATGGATGTTGGAAGCCTTATGCTCAAGTATGGTGGCGGTGGACACAGGAAGGTTGGTACATGTCAGTTCAAGGATGACGAGATGGATACAAGACTTCCTCAGATGCTTGAGGAGCTCAAGGCTCAGGCTAATTCATAAGAAATATTGACAAAAAATAACCGAATGATACAAGTTTTAATTCGTATCATTCGGTTATTTTTTATGTTATAAAAATGTTCTTAAAGGTCTTCTTAAAGATTAGTCTCTCTGGAACAGATCTCTTGTGTATACCTTGTCTTTGATGTCGTCGAGGCATGAATTGTACCTGTTGGCGATGACAGCGTCGGACATGGATTTGAATTTGTCTAGGTCATTTACAACTTTGCTTCCGAAGAATGTGGTTCCGTCTTCAAGGGTTGGCTCGTATACAACGACGGTTGCGCCCTTGGCTTTGATACGCTTCATGACACCCTGTATACTGCTCTGGCGGAAGTTGTCGGAGTTGCTCTTCATCGTCAGTCTGTATACACCTATGACACATTCCTTCTCCTGGGCTGCTGAGTAATCACCGTTATTGTTGTAGTCGTAGTAGCCTGCGATGGAGAGAACGCGGTCTGCGATGAAGTCCTTTCTCGTTCTGTTGCTCTCAACGATGGCGCTCATCATATTCTGAGGCACGTCGTTGTAGTTGGCAAGGAGCTGCTTTGTATCCTTTGGCAGACAGTATCCGCCGTATCCAAATGATGGGTTGTTGTAGTGTGTTCCGATTCTTGGGTCGAGACATACGCCGTTTATGATGTCCTGTGTGTTAAGTCCCTTCATCTCTGCGTATGTGTCAAGCTCGTTGAAGTAGGACACGCGGAGTGCGAGATAGGTATTTGCAAATAACTTTACAGCCTCAGCTTCGGTGAAGCCCATGAACAGAGTGTCTATATCTTCCTTGAGGGCGCCCTCCTGAAGCAGTGCGGCAAATGTATGGGACGCATTAACTATCTTCTCGTCATTCTTGTCTGTGCTGACAATTATCCTTGATGGATAGAGGTTGTCGTACAGTGCCTTTGATTCACGAAGAAACTCTGGGCTGAAAATGATATTTGACGTGTTGTATTTCTTCCTTACGGACTCGGTATATCCAACTGGTATAGTTGATTTGATGACCATGATGGCATCCGGGTTGACCTTGAGGACGAGCTCGATAACGGCCTCAACGGCTGATGTGTCGAAATAGTTCTTGTTGCTGTCGTAGTTTGTCGGAGCAGCTATGATTACAAAATCTGCATCCTTGTATGCTGCTTCGCCATCGAGGGTTGCTGTGAGATCAAGCTCTTTCTCGGCGAGATATTTCTCAATATAGTCGTCCTGTATAGGGGATTTCTTGTTGTTGATGAGATCGACCTTTTCGGGGATGATGTCAACTGCCGTTACATGGTTGTGCTGTGCCAGCAGGGTCGCAATGGACAGACCAACGTAACCGGTTCCTGCCACTGCGATGTTCAGTGGGGATGGTGACTCGAGCTTGTGTGCGCCTGCGTTGATGAACATATCTGTGAGGTCGAAGTTCAAAACCTCTGACAAACTTTCGAGCTGCTCTATAGAAGGAACAAAATCCTTCTGCTCTATTCTGGAAATGAGTGCTCTGTTGATACCGGTTGCATCGGCGAGCTGAGCCTGGGTCATACCCTTTTCTTTTCTTCCGTTCATGACAGTGTCGGCGAGACGTGACTGTGATAATTTCTTCATGATCAAAATTCCTTTCTCTGATGAGTATTCTCTATTATTCTTAGAAGTATTATTCAAAACTAGCAACAAATGTTAATATTTATAACATTTACAATGCCATAATACATGTAAAAACGGCATAAATCAAGAGAAAAATGTATTTTAAACATAAAATCATACACAATTAATGTTAATTAAAATAACATGCATAAAACAACTGAAAATATAGTTTATTTCAACGCAACATCGAGTCTTATCGGATTGTGATCGCTGTTTTTAAAATCCAGATCTATGGTCTCTGTGGAGTTGATCTGCAAATTGCTCGATACTATGAATCCGTCGATGACATAATATTGGAAACTCCCGTGGTCGCTTCCTTCGTATGGTTTGTCCAGGGATCGGCATGTCGGAGCTGAGGAATCGGTGATGCAGGTGAAGGAATCTCCAAATTCAGATACATCTATACTTCCTGGTGCCCACAGGTCAGCGGATTGCTGAGGGTATGCGGACAGATTCACATTTGAAAATGTCTGGTTGAAGTCGCCTCCTGCGATAACGTAGTTCCCTGCTGCCGCCTCATTTTGGAGAATGTCGGCGAGCATCCTGGTCTGGGCGGCTTTGCCCTCGCCTGAGTCATAAGCCTCCAGGTGTAGATTTACTATGACGAGTTCGTGTTCACTTCCGGCGATCGGTATTCTGGACACGATCAGGCATCTTTTCAGGTTGCACAGTCTGATCGGATAGGTAAATGGACATGGAAGTTGTATTCTTTCTGCATCCGATACTTCAAATGTGCTGAGAGTCATTATCCCCGATGTCACTCTGCCGATCGGTGGAAGTGGATATGGAACCATGAGTGTTTTGTAGTTGTAGGCGTATGAACTTGTGTATGACGGCAGCTTTTCCCTCAAAATATCGGCTTCGTTTATCTTGTGGCTTCTGGATGATCGTTCATCGACCTCCTGGAGAAGAAAGATGTCAGCGGCAAGTGAATTCAGCTCTGATGTGATGGCCTCCATATTGTCATTTACCTGCTTTGCGGTGGAAGTGTACACACTGTCTCCTCCGTCCATGAAAAAGTCAGCATTTGCACCGAGGGATCCGTAGCCGAGATTCCATGTCACGATGGATATGGAGTCGCCGACAGATGGTGAAAGCTTGGCTGAGTCGGTTGCATTTTTGCCAAATGTGCTTCCGGATGTGACCTCAAGGGATTCGGAGTCGCCTGGTTTGTATTCTGTTATAGTGAGAACTCCTACAAATATTATGGCGGCCGCAAGGATCACGCCGAGGACGATACAAGTTATTTTTAGAATCTTTTTTGCTATTATCATGTTGGATATTTCCTGTTCTATATTTGTTCAGCCCGTCCAAATGGTTAGTTGGACTGACATGTAAAGTATATCAGACGCGGTGGGTGTAAACAATGTGTAAAATGACACATGTTGGGAATCGTGGTATAATGTAGCACGCTGATGCGTGCGCAGGTCATCGCGCTTGCGCACGATGACATATGATATAATGAGCAGCGAGACATAGTATAGTATAAATTTTTGAGGGGAATTTATGTTTGAACTTATTATAAAAGATATAATGGAGGTCGCGGGCTACCTTCCGATAGGTATTTTGTGCGGGTGCATAGCAGTCGTTACTTATCTCGTGTATACAGTGAGTCCTGTAGGGAAAAAGGTTAGTGCCGGAGGACGTGTGAAGAAGTCAATAGTGTGGTTCCTGCTGGTGGTGTATCTGGCGGTGATGGCAGTTACTGTGTTCCTGTCCAGAGAGCCGGGCTCAAGGCAAGGCATTGACATGATGTTGTTTCAGACGTGGGGAGTGACGCCTCAGGAGCACGCATTTGTCATAGAAAATATATTGCTCTTTGTGCCGTTCGGCGTGCTTTTCCCGCTGGCGGTGGCTGGAAGTAAGAATGGCGATGGCAGGGCGGTAGACAGGTTGTCCAAATGCACTGTACTGTTTGGATTCCTGTGCAGTGTCTGCATAGAGACGGTTCAGCTTATAACGGAGCGCGGTTACTGCCAGCTCGATGATGTAGTTATGAATACCCTCGGAAGCCTTGCGGGATATATTATATTTTTAATTATAAAAAAGATGAAAAATATAAAAAAAATGGAGGAATAGATCATGCCATGTACAACAATATTGGTAGGAAAAAATGCGTCTTATGACGGTTCAACAATAATAGCGAGAAATGACGATTCGGGTGCCGGTTCGTACACGCCGAAGAAATATGTGGTTGTGAAGCCGGAGGAGCAGCCAAGAATATACAAGTCGGAGATATCCCATGTGGAGATTGAACTTCCGGATGATCCGATGCGTTACACCTGTGTTCCAAATGCGCTGGCGGGCGAAGGAATCTGGGCGGCAAGCGGAGTGAATTCTGCAAATGTGGCTATGACGGCGACGGAGACCATAACCTCAAATCCAAGAGTGCTCGGCGCGGATCCACTGGTGTGCTATGAGCCTGCGGAAGGAGATAAGCCTGAGAAGGCTGGAGGTATAGGCGAGGAGGATATAGTCAGCATCACACTTCCATATATAAAGAGTGCAAGAGAGGGTGTTAAGAGACTTGGCAGCCTGCTTGAACGATATGGAACCTATGAGATGAACGGAATTGCATTTCAGGATGTGAACGAGATCTGGTGGCTTGAGACCATCGGAGGACATCATTGGGTCGCGAGAAAAGTTCCTGATGATGTGTATGTTGTCATGCCAAACCAGTTTGGTATGGACGAATTTGATATGGCAGACGCAATGGGAGCGCAGAGCGAGTTCATGTGCTCGGCAGATCTTCCAGAATTTATAGAGAAGTATCATCTGAACGTGGAGAATATGGAGGACATGATCTGTCCACGGGATATATTCGGCAGCCACGACGACGCGGATCACGTGTACAACACCCCGAGGGCATGGTTCATGGAGCGGACGCTCAACCCGAATTCGGCAGTCTGGGACGGACCGGATGCGGACTTTACGCCGGTTTCGGATGACATTCCATGGTGCATGATACCAGAGAAGAAGATAACCATGGAGGATGTGAAGTATGTGCTTTCTTCGCATTATCAGGGAACTCCGTATGATCCGTACGGCAATTACGGCGACAATAAGATGCGCAGGGCATATAGATCGATAGGTGTGAACAGGACGGATTTCATGTCGGCGATCCAGATGAGACCATATGTTGGAGAGGAGATCTGCGCTGTACAGTGGATAGCATTTGCATCGAATGCATTCAATGTCATGGTTCCTTTCTATGCAAATGTAGACACGACTCCTGAGTATCTGGCAAATACAGGGGCGGATGCTTCCACGGACAACTTCTACTGGACCAGCCGTATGATCGCGGCGATGGCGGACGCATCTTATGCGAAGTCGGTGTTCCATATTGAGAGATATGACGAGAAGGTCATGTCTAAGGCTCATGAGATCATATACAGGTATGATGATCTTCTCGGAGCTGATAGGGATGTGCAGACGGATGCTGTCAGTAAGTTGGGGCAGAAACTCAGACAGCAGGCCAATCAGGAGATGGCGGACATGGTAAGGCAGGCGGCAAGCGACACTCTTGGGAAGGTGCTTTATGAGCTGAGCAATCAGATGAAAAATTCATACTCCAGATCGGATGCGTAACTGAAGTATGCATGGCGCAGTTTGAGTGGTGACTTTTCAGTAGGGAATATACGCTCTGTTGTCAGTTGTGAGTTTCTCTGTACCGGCCCGGAGTCACGCCGTATTTCTTCTTAAACATCCTGTTGAAGTAGGACAGGTTGAAGAAGCCGCAGTTCTCCGCGACGGAGAGTATGCTCTCGTCATTGGAGGAGAGAAGTCTTGCGGCAACATTCAGCCTGAAGTCGTTCAGATATGATACAAATGACACCCCCATGGTGTTCTTGAAAAATCGCATAAAATGGGATTCAGAGAATCCACAGTAGGAGGCTATATCCGTTATGGATATGGCCTCTTTGTAATTTTCGTCTATGTAGGAGAGGATGAGTTTTGTTCTCTCCAGATCCCTGGCTCGGTTCTTCCTGTCTGCCTCATCCCTTGCGGTGGAGTTGGCATAGAGAATGTAGAAGAATTCAAAATAGCATCCCTTAAGTGCAAGGTGGTATCCCTTTGGCGTCTCTGAGCAGAGCTTGTCTACCCTGTTAAGACACGCGGAAAGAGACGGATATAATGGATCGTCCCTGTCATAAATACTCTTGATATCCACGTCGCCCGCCAGCAGAGGCAGGAAAAACTCGCTGTCCAGTGAGTCGTGATTTCTGGATCTGAACATGTCGACGGAGAAAAGAATATTCTCATATTCCATTGAATAGCCTTCGTGCTGGGAGATTCCGTGAATGTGTCCTGGCAGGATAATGACTATGTCACCCTCCTCAACATAGTGAGTTGTGAAGTCCACAGTCACATTTCCCTTGCCTTTTTTGATATAGATAATCTCCATAAATTCATGCCAGTGCAGAGACACAGAATTGAAGTCAAGTGGTATGGAGCACAGGTAAGTATTGTACGGAAACATCGGGTCCGCATGGGTCTTATTCTCCAGAAGATTTTCGTATTCAAGACTGTTCATATAACCATGTGCCTCCTTTTTGTTCATAAATTCGACGTTTTTTTACAGCTTTTACATATTGTACATCATCAATATGATAGAATTGTACAATTAATTGCTTATATAATGCAAGCATAAAAGGGGAAATGCTAATAAAATACAAGCCATAACAGGAACTGTTCAGGAGGTATCATATATGAGTAAAGCGTTGGAGCGTGGCGCAGGAATACTCCTGCCGATAAGCAGCCTCCCATCACCATATGGAATTGGAACCATGGGAAGAGATGCTTATGATTTTGTTGATATGTTGAAAAGAGCAGGGCAGAAGTACTGGCAGGTGCTTCCGATAGGACCAACAAGCTTCGGTGACAGTCCTTATCAGTCGTTTTCAGCATTTGCGGGCAATCCGTATTTTATCGATCTGGATACATTGATAGCTGAAGGGCTTCTCAAGAAAGAGGAGGTAGAATCCTACAAATGGGCTGACAGTGATGACGAGATCGACTACGCCAGAATATACAGACAGAGATTTGAAGTTCTCAGAAAAGCATTTGGCAGATCAGAGCACAAAGACAGCAGGGGTTACGCAGATTTCATAGAGGAAAATGAACAGTGGATAGATGACTATGCGCTGTATATGGCGATCAAAGCTGATCATAACAACAGAGAATGGCTTGCGTGGGAACCGGCGATCAAGAAGAGAAAGCCGGAGGCTATGGCAGCTTACAGAGAAAAGCTTGGTGAAGACGTGGAATTCTACAAATTCCTTCAGTTCAAGTTCTACGAGCAGTGGATGCCATTAAAAGAGTATGCCAACAGAAACGGCATAAGCATCATTGGAGATATTCCGATCTATGTGGCACTGGACAGTGCTGATGTGTGGGCGAACACGGACCAGTTCCAGCTGTCCGGAAGCCTTGCACCGGCGGTTGTGGCAGGATGCCCACCGGACATGTTCTCAAGCTACGGACAGAAGTGGGGCAACCCGATCTATGACTGGGATGTCATGGAGAAGGATGATTTCGCATGGTGGAAGAAGAGGATTGCTGCATCGGCAAAGCTCTACGATGTGATCCGTATAGATCACTTTATCGGAATAGTCAGATATTACAGCATCCCGACAAATGGCGAGCCGAAGGATGGCTACTACAGACAGGGACCGGGAAAGAAGCTCATCGATGCGATAGACAGTGCGATCGGCTCATCCAAGGTCATCGCAGAGGATCTCGGTGTGGTTGTGCCTGAGGTTCAGAAGCTTGTGAATGAGTCAGGTTATCCGGGCATGAAGGTTCTGGAATTTGCATTTGACGGCAACACGGCAAATGAGTATCTGCCACACAATCACGCCAAGAACTACGTAGCATATATCGGAACCCACGACAATGACATGTTGAAAAGCTACATCAGCGGACAGAGTGAAGATCTTCAGGAATATATGATGAAATACCTCATGGCTGACAGTCTGGATGATGTGGCGGAGAAGATGATACACGCGCTTTACATGAGTTCAGCGGACACGGTCATACTTCAGATGCAGGATATTCTTGGCAAGGACAACAGTGCCAGAATGAACTATCCATCAACGCTTGGCGGCAACTGGAAGTGGCGGCTTACCAAGGGAGCAACATGGGAATTTACACAGAAACATATAGATAAATTAAGGGATCTCACCAGACTGTATGGAAGAAACAGGGTGAAGACGTATATTTGTAAGGAGGATATTATGTTAAAGGACATTTGCATGAAGAAATACAACAAGGAGATCAAGGATTGTACAAATGAGGAGATATACTTCGCACTCCTTGATATGACAAAGAAGCTCGCAGACGGAAAGGTTTCAGAGGAGGGACAGAAGAAGGTTTATTACATCTCAGCAGAGTTTCTCATTGGAAAGCTTCTCTCGAACAATCTTATCAACCTTGGTGTATTTGACGAGGTTAAACAGGTGCTTGCTGAGAATGGCAAGAGCATCTATGACATAGAGGAGGTTGAGCCGGAACCATCACTTGGAAATGGCGGTCTTGGAAGACTTGCAGCGTGTTTCCTCGACTCCATGGCAACCCTTGGACTTCACGGAGATGGAATCGGACTTAACTACCACATGGGCCTGTTCAAGCAGGTATTTGAGAACAACTACCAGAAGGAGACTGCAAATCCTTGGATTGAGGCAGACAGCTGGCTTGAGAAGACAGACGTTACCAACACGATTACATTTGGCAACCTGAAAGTCCAGTCAAGAATGTACGATATAGATGTAACCGGATACGAGAACAGAACAAATAAGCTCCACCTCTTTGATATCGAGAGCGTTGACGAGTCCATCATGGAGCCGGACGGAATTAGCTTCGACAAGACAGACATTGCAAAGAACCTGACACTCTGCCTGTACCCGGACGACAGCGATGAGGCTGGAAATCTTCTCCGTATCTACCAGCAGTATTTCATGGTGGCAAATGGTGCAAAGCTCATTCTTGATGAGGCTAAGGCAAAGGGTTCAAATCTTCACGACCTGGCTGATTATGCAGCAGTTCAGATCAATGATACACATCCTTCAATGGTGATTCCTGAGTTCATCAGACTTCTTACCGCTGAGGGAATATCATTTGACGAGGCTACAGAGATCGTGACAGAGGTGTGCGCATACACCAACCACACTATCCTTGCAGAGGCTCTTGAGAAGTGGCCGCTTGCTTACCTTGAGAAGGTTGTTCCACAGCTTGTTCCTATCATCAAGAAGCTGGACGAGAAGGTTCGTAACAGATACAAGGATGAGAGCGTATATATCATTGACAAGGATCAGAGAGTGCACATGGCACACATCGATATACATTATAGCCACAGTGTAAACGGTGTTGCATACCTTCACACAGAGATCCTCAAGGATTCTGAGCTGAACAACTTCTACAAGATCTATCCTGAGAAGTTCAACAACAAGACAAATGGTATCACATTCAGAAGATGGCTTCTCCACTGCAACGAGCAGCTTGCAGCTTATATCACAGAGCTTATCGGTGACGGCTACAAGAAGGATGCAGAGAAACTGAATGACCTGGCTAAGTTCTATGATGATGACGCAGTCCTTGGCAAGATCATGGATATCAAGAAGCAGAACAAGGTCGTTCTCAAGGATTACCTTAAGGAGACACAGAACATTGACATAGATGAGAATTCTATCTTTGATATACAGGTTAAGAGACTTCATGAGTACAAGCGTCAGCAGATGAACGCACTCTGGGTTATCCACAAGTACTTCGATATCAAGGCAGGAAATCTTCCAAAGACTCCTGTGACTGTAATATTTGGTGCAAAGGCAGCTCCTGCATACACCATCGCAAAGGATATCATTCATCTCATCCTCTGCCTGCAGCAGCTCATCGATAATGACCCAGAGGTGAGTCCATACCTCAAGGTTGTCATGATCGAGAACTACAATGTGTCAAAGGCAGCAAAGATCATACCTGCATGTGACATTTCAGAGCAGATCTCACTTGCATCAAAGGAGGCATCAGGTACCGGAAACATGAAGTTCATGCTGAACGGCGCGCTTACACTCGGAACAAGAGATGGTGCAAATGTTGAGATTGGAGAGCTTGTCGGCGAGGATAACATTTACTTCTTCGGCGAGTCAAGCGAGGCAGTCATCGACCACTATGCAAAGGCTGATTATGTGTCAAAGGATTACTACGAGCAGCCTGAGATCAAGAAGCTTGTTGATTTTATCGTGAGCGATGAACTCCTTGAGATCGGACAGAAGGAAAGCCTTGAGAGACTTCACAACGAACTTATCGTAAAGGATTGGTTCATGACACTCCTGGATGTTGAGGATTATATCAAGACCAAGGAAGGCGTACTTGTAGACTACGAGGACCGCAAGACTTGGGCAAAGAAGGCACTTGTCAACATCAGCAAGGCTGGATTCTTCTCATCAGACAGAACCATCGCTGAGTACAACAAGGACATTTGGAGATTATAATATAAAACTTAGTTTATTTCACAGCAGGGGACGGAGGGGTCAGGCACCTCCGTCCCCTTTTGATTTAGGTTTTGGTGGCGAACAGGAAGTAAGTCGGTTATAATTAAATATACTAAAGTTGGAATGTGATACGAAATCAGTTCACATCAAGAAAAAGAAAGGCAGTGGAGAGATGTATAGAATACTGATCGTTGATGATGAGAGAATAGAGAGAAATGGGATAAGATTCCTTCTGAAAAAGCTGAATATGGAATTTGATATCGACGAGGCAGTAAACGGGCTTGATGCATTGGAGAAGATACGTCAGGCGGATTATGATATCCTCCTCACCGATGTGAAGATGCCTTTCATGGACGGTATAGAACTCATTGACAATGTGGTAAATGAGAAGAAGAAAATGAGATGCGTGATATTCAGCGGCTGCAATGAATTTGATTATGCTAAGAGAGCAATAAGGCTGGGAGTTGTGGATTATATACTGAAACCGGTCGATCCGAAGGAGTTTAAGGAGACGCTGGAGAAGGTTGTGGATGAGCTGGAGGCGGCTAAAGCCTCGGATGAGCTCAAGAGCAAGAGCATGGAATTCCTTTATGAGCATGCGCTATATATGCTTGTAAATGGCGAAGATATAGAGAGTATACGCAGAGAGTACAACGGTCTGAACCTGAATTTTGCCAGATTTAAGAGAATTCTGCTGGTTGAATTTAATCACGATTTCTTTGGAAGACGAGATGTAGATTTCAAGAAAAATGAGAAGATATTGGCACTTGGAATACAGAGATATCTCAATCTGAATCAACAGCAGGAACTTATTTTTCTGGGAGATGAAACAGATGCGGTTTACACGGCCCAGGAGCTTGCCAGGATAATTAAAAGTGATTACGATGAGGAATGTTTTATAGCAGTTTCATCGGATATAGAGAACCCTGAGGATATGAAACAGAAGGTAGATGAGCTTGATGAGCTTATGGACAATAAGTTTTATCATCCGGAGATAAAGGTGTTCTACCCAAATATGGAGAGCGATTCGTCAGGAATGATCCAGTTTGATGATGACACTCTCATGAAACAGATGAAACAGGACATCAAGATGAAGGATGTGGAGGCACTCAGGGAACATTTTGACAAATTCTGTGAAAAGTACAGGCACAAGAATGAGTGTTCACAGATATATATAAAGTTTCTCTACTCAAATCTTTTGAAGGACATATACGGCAGTATAGATGGGACCAGTGAGGCGGATCTTAACAAAGATGTTGAAAAGATGTATATGACGACGGATTTTCAGAGCCTTACAGGTCTCGTTGAGGTTGCGATAGACAGACTGGCGGTCTGCTTTGAGGACAAGAGTCAGACCGGACATAAGGAAGTGGAGATAGTAAAGCAGTATATTTACAGGAATTACGGGAGCGAGCTTGGCATAGATATGCTTGCGGATATGGTATATCTTGCCCCAAGTTATCTCAGCACAGTGTTTAAGAAAGAGACAGGACAGAACCTGAGCAAATTTATCAAGTCATACAGAATGGAGCGGGCAAGGGATATGCTTGAGAATAGTATGGCGAAGATTGTAGATATAGGTGCGATGTGTGGTTATCAGAATGTATCCTACTTTTGCTCGAGTTTCAGGGAGTTTTATGGAGTGAGCCCTCAGAAATTCAGGGAGAGCGGTGTTGCAGGCGGTGAGTAGACATACAGCAGACTTGGAAAAGGACGATTGCAGAACTCGTTAAGCAGGGGGATCGTAGATGAACAAAGGTGGAGTCAAGAAGAGATTTCGTGATATGAAGCTGACTGGCAAAATGGTTGTTATTTATCTGCTGGCCGGACTTGTGCCTGTTATGATAATACTGGGTATAACATATATGGAGATGAAAAAGATCCTGTGGGCCCGGGAGACAACAATCTTGGAGTCTTATGTCAGCCAGACCACGGATTCCATGGACAATGAATTGGAGATATACAACAACCTCTCTAAATATATATCGTATAACCAGTCGATTGCAAAGATACTGAGCGCAGATCAATCGGCATATCAGAATTATGAGCAGTTCAGTACGGTGATCGATCCTCTGCTGGCATCAATCATGTATTTCCATGAGGATGTAAACCAGGTCACGATATATACTGATGCCAGTGATGTGAAACATGGGTCAACAGTTGCACCATTAAAAGATCTGGCGGATGGAACGCATGCATATGATGATCTGGATAACAATATACACTGGCATATTGATCTGGAAAGCCGAACTGCATTTTCAGTCAGCCGGATGGCTATGCTGGAGCAGAAAGGTGCCAAGGGCGTTTTGTATGTAGGCGTGGATTATGACAGTGTATTTCAACCGTTTTATACAGAGACAATGTTTGATAATTATGGGCTTATCATAGAGGATGAGTATGGACATATGATATTCAACAAGAATACATTTGCCGATGAGCAGTCAGCATATGAATTGGATGTGGATAAATTCGATGTTCTGAGAGAGATGGATAATTCAGGGTATCAGTTTATAGATAAGACATCCAAGGCGACCGGCTGGAACATATGTGTATACAAGCCGAACAAACTTATAATCTCATCGGTTCGACCGATACTTATAATAGCGGTGGTGGCACTTCTGGTAAGTATGCTTGCATGTATATTATGTATACATATGGTATCAGAATTTATAACGAAGCGAATCAAAAATCTTCAGAAGACTATGAAGGCCACCGAGACAGGAAATCTGGGCATGGTTATAGGAAATGACAGTACAGATGAGATCGGTGATCTTATAAACGGCTATAACAGCATGAGTAAGCGCCTTGATGAGACTGTCAATGAGGTATATCAGAGCAAGATCAAGGAAAAAGAATACGAGATGAGGGCACTTCAGGCGCAGATCAATCCGCATTTCCTGTATAATTCTCTGTCTATGATTAATTGGAAAGCCCTTGAGGCGGAGCAGGAAGACATAAGCCGGATCACCCTGTCTCTGTCCACATTCTACAGGACGGCCCTGAACAAAGGAAAAAACATCCTGCTTGTCAAAGATGAGATAGCAAATATCAAGTCGTATCTTGATATCCAGCTTGCCATGCATGACAACAGCTTTGATGTGGTGTACGACATAGATGACAGTATTCTGAAGTATGAAACATTGAATCTGATACTTCAGCCGCTGCTTGAAAACGCGATAGGGCATGGAATTGACGTTAAGACTGATGGCAGAGGAGAGATACGCATAGAGGGAAAGGAGAATGGAGATTTTCTTGATTTCACTGTGTCAGACAACGGAGTTGGAATGACAAAGACCCAGGCCGCCCTGATCCTGTCGAAGTCGTCCAATGGCTACGGTGTGTCAAATGTAAACGAGAGGATCAAGCTATATTATGGAGAGAAGTACGCGGTGAAGATCGAAAGCACCCCAGGAGCCGGCACGAAGGTAATGCTCCACTTCCCAAAGAGAGTAGAAAACTAGAAAATTATACAAAAATTATACCTTTTCATAGAAATTCTACGAAAAGGCGAGAATACGAAGAGAGGATGTACCTTTTGAAGCTTATTAAAGCTCAAAAGGTACATTTTTTTATACTTTATAATAACAAAACCAGTTATCGGCGAAAAATAAAACAAAATCTATATATGTAATAAAATCTATATATGAGAGACATAATAACATTGCTAACATTCTTTTGGCTAAATCAGGGTATATCTTATATAGCCGTCCGTGTGATATAGGAGATCCGCCACTGTATATGCGGTCGGAGCGGTAGCACAGTCGCCTGCTCTTCGACGTTTCTTGCCGGAGCGGCGCCCGCAGCGCCCTTATCGCGGGCAGAGCGCAGTGCAGATAGAAGCCAGTCGAAGGGCGGGCAGACAAGCGTGCTACGGCGGCATATACAGTGGCGGATCTCCGCGGCACACGCCCGCCCATCAAAAAAACAACATATCTAAAAAATCCAACATGTTTCTAAAATCATTGATATATACGGATTGGAAACGTTTTCTTATAATAATGACATAAGGTAAAGGTACTGCAAAGGTGTTAAAAACATTCAATCAAAACTATATTTTTAAGGAGGAACGGTTATGAGAGTTAAGAGATTTGCAGCAGTTGCACTTGCGGGTGTAATGGGAATGTCAATGCTGGCAGGATGTGGAGATTCAGGAAAGGACGAGTCAACAACAGCAGCAGCAAAGAGTGATGCATCAGAGGCTACAGATGCAACAGAGGCAGCTTCAGAGGAAGAGGCGATCAAGACAACACTTACAGTTTGGGGACCAGCTGAGGATCAGTCACCTGATTACGGCGAGTGGTTACAGACAACATGTGAGGCATTCAAGAAAGAGCATCCAAACTGGGATATCACATTTGAGTATGGTACATGTAGTGAGGGTGATGCAGGAAAGACTGTTACACAGGATGTTTCAGCGTCAGCAGATGTATACATGTTTGCAAATGACCAGTTACAGACTCTGATCGATGCAGGTGCTATCTCAGAGCTCGGCGGAAGCACAGCAGATTATGTTAAGTCAACAAATTCACAGGCAATCGTAGATTCTATCACAGTTGATGGCGGTATCTATGGTGTGCCATTTACAACAAATACATGGTTTATGTACTACAACAAGAAGACATTTACAGAGGATGATGTAAAGAGCCTTGACACAATGCTTGAGAAGGGTAAGGTTTCATTCCCACTCACAAACTCATGGTACATCGCAGCATTCTACCTTGCAAATGGCGGAACATTATTCGGTGATGGTACAGACAATGATGCAGGAATCAACTTCGGTGGCGATAACGGCAAGGCTGTTACAGACTACCTGGTAGATCTTGTAAACAACAAGAACTTTGTAAACGATGAGTCAGGTGTTGGTATCTCAGGTATGACAGATGGTTCAATATCAGCAATGTTCTCAGGCTCATGGGACTACGCAGCATTACACGATGCACTTGGAGATGATCTCGGAATCGCAGTTATGCCAACAGCCAAGATCGGCGGTGCGGACAAGCAGCTCCTCTCATTTGCAGGATCAAAGGCAATCGCTGTAAATCCTAACTGTGAGTATCCACAGGTTGCAGTTGCGCTTGCACTCTACCTTGGAAATGAGGCATCACAGGAGTCACACTACACAGCAAGAAACATCGTTCCATGTAACACAAGCCTTCTTGAGAGCGATACAGTTAAGGGCGATGCACTTGTAGCAGCTCAGAATGCAACATTCGATACAACAGCATTCATCCAGCCATTTGTTCCTAAGATGGGCAACTACTGGACACCAGCAGAGAACTTTGGTAAGTCTCTCGTAAATGGTGAGGTTACACATGACAACGCAGCAGATATGACAGAGTCATTCAACACATCACTTAACACTGATGTAGCACAGTAAAAAATACTAGTTATATATTTCAAAAACAGGTGCTCCATTCATCTACAGGTGATGGGGCACTTGTAATAAGAAGAGATAATGATTTACTTTGAGACGGAGGTGTTAGGATGGCTCAGGCTATAACAAATAAAAAAAGTAAAATGAAGAAAATACGAAGATCTGATTACCCATATACCGTTGCACAGGCAGTGGCAAATGGAGACATAGCTACCAGAATTTCATTTCTGATCTTGGGGTTTGGAAGCATAGTCAGAAAACAGTTTGTAAAGGGATTTTCGTACCTGGTACTTGAGGTACTGTTTATATGGTTTATGATAAAGCACGGAGCATCACTCCTGGTGGATCTCTTCCATCTGGGTGGTCAGGAACAGCAGAAGGTCTGGAATGATGCAAAGGGTGTATTTGAATATACACAGGGTGACAACTCTCTGCTCATGCTCCTGTACGGTGTGGCAACACTGTTTATAATTTTCGCATTCATCTGCCTTTGGGTAGTAAGTATAGAGAGCGCATACAAAGCGTATTGCCTGTGGGATAAAGGCAAAAAGGTTCCAAAGTTCAAGGACGATGTGAAGAGTCTGTTTGACAGCAATCTTCATGCTTTTCTTCTTCCTCTTCCTGTACTTGGAGTTGTTGTATTTACGATATTGCCATTGGTTTTCATGATCTTTATGGCATTTACGAATTACAGCAAGCTTGATTCACATACAGTTATATTCAACTGGGTTGGACTGAAGAATTTTGCAAAGATATTGAACTTTAGTGATGCAATAGGAAGTACATTCTGGTCAGTGCTTGGCTGGACGCTTGTTTGGGCTGTGGCAGCCACATTCAGTAACTACTTCCTTGGAATGATACTCGCAATGGTGATCAACAGAAAGGGAACCAGGGCAAAAGGTATGTGGAGAGCGATTTTCATGCTCTCAGCAGCGGTTCCGCAGTTTGTATCACTTCTTCTGATGAGGACTATCTTCAGTCAGAATGGTATCGTCAATACATTACTTATAAATAACGGAATAATCGACAATGCTATTCCATTCTGGAGCAATGCAACACTTGCCAGAGTCATGGTAATTGTCATCAATATCTGGATAGGAATTCCATTTACCGTCATGCAGGTCACAGGAATTCTCCAGAGCATACCGGAGGAGATATACGAGGCTGCGAGAGTTGACGGCGCAGGCCCGGTAAAGATCTTCTTCAAGATCACTCTTCCTTATATGTTGTTTGTCACAGCACCATATCTGATAACAACATTTGCGGGAAATATCAACAACTTCAACGTTATCTACCTTCTGTCAAATGGAGCGCCTACTCCGGTTGGAAAGACTGCCGGAAAGACAGACCTTCTTGTCACATGGCTCTATAAGCTGACGGTTGATAACCAGTACTATAACTTAGGTGCTGTTATAGGTATCATGACATTCATAGTTCTCGCTGTTGTGTCACTGGTAACTTACCACAACACCGCATCATATAAAGATGAGGAGGGATTTCAGTAATGGCTAAATCAAATAATAATGAGATTAAAGCAAGAAGCAAATGGACACTGGGAGACATCGTGGTTCATATCATACTGGTAATCCTTTCGGTTATCTGGGTACTGCCGATCGCATGGATAATCATGATAAGCTTCAGAGGAGAGAAAGGACAGTATGTTTCAACTCTGTTGCCAAAGTCTTTGACTCTGGCGAACTACACAAAGCTTTTTACAGACACAGGTATCCTGAACTTTATGCAGATGTTCAAGAATACTTTGATAATAGCAATTTTCTCATGTATAATATCAACAACGTTCGTGCTTGCAGTTTCATACTGTATGTCAAGAATGCGTTTCAGACTGAGAAAGCCATTTATGAATGTGGCACTTATACTTGGAATGTTCCCGGGATTCATGGCTATGATAGCAGTGTATTACATCCTTAAGGTTCTGGGACTTTCAGAAGGCTCACTCATCAGGGTTGCTCTGGTACTCGTATATTCAGGCGGTTCAGGACTTGGATTCTATATCGCCAAAGGATTCTTTGATACTATACCAAAGTCGCTGGAAGAAGCAGCATACCTTGATGGTGCTACAAGATGGCAGTCATTTACAAGGATAATCATACCACTCAGCCGTCCGATCATAGTTTATACGGTTCTGAATTCGTTCCTTGCACCATGGATTGATTTCGTGTTTGCCAAGGTTATATGCAGAGCCAACAAGGACTATTACACAGTATCCATCGGACTTTGGAACATGCTCGAGAAAGAGTATGTGTACAACTGGTTCAACTCATTTGCGGCTGGTGCAGTGCTGATATCCGTACCGATTATCATTCTCTTTATGTTAATGCAGAAGTGCTACAAGGATAGCATGTCTGGAGGCGTAAAGGGTTAAGGATAATATATGAAATTATTTGCAAAACCTAAGTGGAATGAGGAAAGCATATGCCAGCAATGAAGTATCTGAAAAAAATAATAACATGTGTGCTAACAATTACCCTTATAATAATATGTGGCTGCCAGGACAATAACACCCCCTCCAACCCGTCTAAGGCGACCACAGATGCAGAATATGAGTCTGCCATGCATATTGCGGAGACAACGCCGCTTGGAAGGTATCCGGAACAGCTCACCTATACCCTGGGCAAGCTGTCCGGTGCAAATAATTCAAATCTCCCACAGGGAGAAACGTATGAAAATAACGCATACACACAGATATTAAATGAAATCTTAAATGTGCAGAACCAGGATATATTTGAGGCTGCTGATGATCAGTATGATGACAATGTATCCATGGTGATAGCACAGAAGGATCTTCCGGATGTGATGATCGTCCAAGATATGGATGAGCTGCAGTATCTGGTGGAAAATGACATGATCGAGGATCTCACAGACAGTTATAACAACTGCATGAGTGAAACGGTAAAGAACATATATAAGAGTTATGGCAGCAGTATCATGGATGTGGTCACATTTGATGACCGTATCATGGCCATACCTGAGACAAATATATCAGATGGACCAAATCTGATATGGCTTAGAAAAGACTGGATGGATAAGCTGGGACTTGAGGCTCCGAGAACACTTTCGGATGCGGAGGAGATCATCAGGCAGTTTATTGAGAAGGATCCGGGAAATAATGGTGAAGGAAATACCGTAGGGCTGGTGGCAGACACAAGTCTCTGCGGCGGTTGTGGTTATAGCAGCGAGTACACGCTCGACATTGTATTTGCCGCATATGGGGCATTTCCAAAACAGTGGATAAAGGATGAGGACGGAAATGTTGTGTATGGTTCTGTACAGCCGGAGGCAAAGAAGGCTCTGGAGCATATACATGAGATGTACGAGGAAGGGATTCTGGATCAGAATTTCCTCATGCGGACAAGCAGCAACATAATAGAACTCATAGTGAATGGACAGTGTGGTTCGTTCTTCGGACCATGGTGGGCTCCAAATAATCCTCTCATGGACGCTGTAGCGGCCGATCCAACAGCAAAGTGGGAACCATATCTGCTTGCCACAGAGGAAAACGGCTCAACGAGTTATCACACTCAGGTTCCGTATGGCAACTTCGTGGTTGTCAAAAAGGGATATGAGCACCCGGAGATAGTGTGCAAGATAATAAGTGTGCTGTTTGACTATGTAAGATATGAGGATAAAGACAATCAGGCTATAAAGGATTACTACAAACTCAATGTGGATCCTACCGCAAGACCACTTGCGATGAACGTGGATTACAACAATGCACTTCAGATATGTTATGGCGAGCTGAACCATGTGTTCTCTGGCGTAAGGCAGCCAGATGATCTGAATCTGCTGGAACAGTCTTATTATGAAGCATGTGATTCATATCTTAAGAATGAAGACAATGCGTCATCGGAGGACTGGGCGGCATATACATCCCGTATAACTGCGTGCAAGATCCTCAATGATGCGCGTACAAATAAAGTCGAATCTCTGTACTTCGGGGAGACCGAGACCATGGTGTCAGACTGGTGGTACCTTGAGAATCTGGAGAGCGATACTTACCTGAAGATAGTTACAGGTGAAGCAGATCTGGATGAATTTGACAGTTTTGTGGACAACTGGTATAAGTCCGGTGGAACAACGATCACCGATGAAGTTCGAAGGGAGTGCCGGTAGATATGATAAGAGCAATAGTATTTGATTTAGATGATACATTATACGACTGCCTTCACGAGAATGATAAGGCAGTGGATGACACTGTGAGATATGTGGCAAATGAACTTCTTCATATAGATGAAGTGACAGTGATGAAAGCCTTTGAAGAAGGCAGAGACATGGTAAAGGATCAGCTCTCTGCCTGGGATATGGCGGCGCAGCACAATAGGGTGCTGTACTTCCAGAAGATGCTGGAGATCCTGGGGGTATCACCATTTAGATATGACCTGCAGGTGTACAACTATTTCTGGAACAATTTCCTGAACAAGATATCCATATTCCCCGGGGCATTGGAGTTTATAGATGATATGAAAGCCAGAGGAATAAAGATTGGTATCTGTACAGATATGACTGCGCATATCCAGTTTAGGAAGATAGACAGACTTGGACTTACGGGCAGACTTGACGCAATGATAACAAGCGAGGAGGCTGGTATAGAAAAGCCGAACCGCAGGATGTTTGATATGATAGCTACAAAGCTGGGCGTAAAGAACGATGAGGTCATCTATGTGGGTGATAGCTACAAGAAGGATGTCATGGGAGCGAAAAATGCCGGAATGACACCGGTGTGGTATTTGTCACTGCAGACCAAGACGGACGAGGATGTACTGGCTGTGTCCAGCTATCCGGAACTTAAGAACATAGTGAATAGGGCGATATAGAGAGCAGTGCGATAGCTGCACACCAGATTCCATTGATGCCAAACACCATAGGAAGCAATAAAACTGCTGCAAGCTGTATCACCAGTGTTCTGAGGAAAGATATGCATAAATATTTTCATTTAAAGGTATGTGAAGGTGTTGTTTTGGGGCGGCCGTGTGGCTATAATAATAGACATGGGCTATGAAATTATAGATATATGTTATGGTTGACAGAAATCTATGCGGTGTGAAGAAAGTAGTCATGGCCAGGGAAGGAGTGTACACATATGGGTTTTTTAACAGGTAAGACAGCGATAATAACAGGAGGCGGACGTGCAGTTCTCAGCGATGGAAGCTGTGGATCCATCGGATACGGAATAGCGACAGCATATGCCAAGGAAGGTGCCAATCTGGTGCTTACAGGACGTAATGTCCAGAAACTTGAGGATGCAAAGGCAGAGCTTGAGAGCAAATATGGGATCAAGGTTCTTGCAGTCCAGGCTGATGTAAACGCAGGTGCGGACAACGAGAGCGTCGTCAAGAACGTTGTGGAGCAGGCAGTTAAGGAATTTGGAAGAATAGATGTGCTCATCAACAATGCGCAGGCATCTGCATCAGGCGTTACCATCGCAGATCACACAACAGCACAGTTTGACCTTGCCATATATTCAGGTCTTTACGCTGCATTTTACTATATGCAGGCATGCTATCCATATCTGAAGGAGACAAAGGGTTCAGTCATCAACTTTGCATCAGGTGCAGGCCTCTTTGGAAATTACGGACAGTGCGCATATGCGGCAGCGAAGGAAGGCATCAGGGGCCTTACAAGAGTTGCAGCTACAGAGTGGGCAGCTGATGGAATAAATGTCAATATAGTATGTCCTCTCGCATGGACATCACAGCTTGAGAACTTTGAGAAGGCATATCCGGATGCGTTCAAGGCAAATGTAAAGATGCCACCAATGGGACACTTCGGAGACGTAGAGAAGGAGATTGGACGTGCGTGCGTGGCACTCGCATCACCGGATTTCAAGTACATGAGTGGTGAGACCATCACACTTGAGGGCGCGATGGGACAGAGACCATAGAGCAGTCAATATATCAAATATGGCTTATGCTATGATAATAGAATATGATGTAGATGCGAAGCCTGGTTCGCGGCTTGCATAAAAATGAGCGTAACACAATAATACCCAGATGGGAAATGTGTTATGCTCATTTTGTTTAGCTGACTCAGTCATCAACTATATCTCAAAACAGATGGTTGTCCGCTTGTCGTTAATAAGACACAAGGTTTCTTAAAAAAATATGAAATATCTGCCATCATCCTTGAATAACCTTACTTGGAGTACTTATAATAGAACTTTGTTAAAGAAATCATGAGATGTCATGGGCAGTCGGTGCAAAATACTGCTCGATGCATAACATTTGCCGACCATATACACAGGAAGAGGTGTTTTATTTGGATACAAACTCAGAAAACAATCTGGATACACGGGGAGTCCCGATCATTGGCCTTACATCGGAGGAAGTAAGGGAACGGATCGACAATGGACAGACCAATCACACAGATATAAGTACGCAGAAGACTGTGGGGCAGATCGTCAAGTCCAATCTGCTCACATACTTCAATCTTATATTCCTCATACTTACGGTGCTGCTATGTATCGTTGGCTCATTCAGGAATCTGACTTTCCTGCCGGTCATCATAGGCAACACGGTTATAGGAATATTTCAGGAGCTGCGTGCCAAAAAGACTCTTGACAAGATGAGTATGTTAAATGCGCCGCATTCGATAGTTGTGAGAGACGGAGAACAGCAGCAGATACAATCAGAGGAACTGGTTAAGGACGATATCATCATTCTGTCGGCAGGCAATCAGATATGTGCTGACGCTACGGTGCTCAGCGGCAGTATATCGGTAAATGAAGCCCTGCTCACCGGTGAGTCGGATGAGATCAAGAAGAAATCAGGTGATCGACTCATGTCCGGAAGCTTTGTGGTGTCCGGACAGTGCTATGCCAAGCTTGACAAGGTGGGCAATGAGTCATACATATCACAGCTCACAGCCCAGGCGAAGGCCATGGGTGACGGCGAACAGTCAGAGATGATCAGGTACATCAACAAGCTTGTAAAATGGGTTGGAATCATCATCATACCAGTGGGAATCATATTGTTCTGCCAGGCGTATATCATGAATGGAGAGACATTCAAGAAGAGTGTTGTATCGATGGTTGCGGCGGTTCTCGGAATGATCCCTGAAGGACTTTATCTGCTCACAACTGTTGCGCTTGCGCTCAGCACAATAAGACTTGCGAAGAAACAAGTGTTACTGCATGACATGAAGAGTATAGAGACACTCGCGAGAGTCGATGTACTCTGTGTGGATAAGACCGGAACCATCACTGAGCCGGGTATGCAGGTTACAGAGCTGGTGATAAGCGGCAGATGCGGCGATGCCGAGATGGACAAGAGAGCATTTGCGCACTTGCTGGCGGATTACTCGGCGGTCATTGAGGACAACAATGCCACAATGGAGGCGATCAGAGCCTATGTGGCTAAGAATGAGATAGAGAAGGGCAGCAGGACACTGCTCAAGACACAGCCTTTCACATCGGCGAACAAATACAGTAAGGTGTCATTTGTCGAGGGAGACTATATGCTTGGTGCTCCGGAGTTTATAATGAAGGATAGGTATGAGGAGATATCCGAAGAGATAGAGGAGTACCAGAGCAAGGGATACAGAGTCCTTCTTATGGCGGAGTCAGGAGAGGATTCTATTGGTTCGGTAAGACCATTAGGAGGCATATCTCCTATTGGTTATATAGTGCTTTCAAATCCAATAAGGGAAAATGCAGAGAGCACATTTACATATTTCAAAGAGCAGGGCGTTGCCATAAAAGTCATATCCGGAGATAACCCTGCCACAGTATCAGAGGTGGCAAAGCGGGCAGGCATAGATGGAGCGGAGAACTATGTGGATGCTTCCACTTTGGCGTCTGAGAAGGATATAACTGAGGCTGTGGATAAATATACAGTATTTGGAAGAGTTACGCCTAAACAGAAGCAGCTCATAGTCAGGGCGCTCCAGAAACAGAAACACACGGTTGCCATGACTGGTGATGGTGTAAATGATATACTCGCAATGAAGGATGCTGATTGCAGTATTGCAATGGCATCTGGAAGTGAAGCGGCTGCGCAGGCGGCACAGACGGTGCTTCTGGATTCGGATTTCGGACGTATGCCATATGTGGTGTTTGAGGGAAGACAGGTGGTCAACAATATACAGAGATCAGCAAGCCTCTTCCTTGTTAAGAATATATTCTCACTGCTGATGGCCATATTCTCAGCGATATTTGCGATCACATATCCGCTGGAGCCATCACAGATATCGCTCATAAGCATGTTCACCATAGGATTGCCGGGATTCCTGCTGGCACTTGAGCCGAACAGGAATCGTATAGAGGGAAACTTTATGGTAAATGTCATGTTAAAAGCATTGCCTGCAGGACTCACGGATGTGTTGTCGGTCGGAGCACTTGTAATCTGCGGACAGGTCTTCAACCTCCCGAGTGAGGACATAGCCACAGCCGGCACAATGCTTCTTGCGGTTGTCGGATTCATGATAATAATCAAGATCAGCCATCCGTTCAACAAGATGAAGTATGGTGTACTTCTTATCAACATAATCGGACTGCTGTTCTGTGGCCTTTTCCTCGGCAGGCTGTTTGCCATAGAGTCGATATCCAACATATGTTTCCTGCTCATGGTTGTATTTGCATTTGCGGCGGAATCTATGTTCAGGTATTTGACATTGTTTGTTGAAAAGCTCAGCAGCTTCTTTGGAGACGAGAAGAACAGACGTAAGATCAGAAGAAAGATAAGGAAATATAACATTTTTAAGTAGAGAATTGTCGAAAAAAGAATATAATAAATATTAAGATATACTCATAAGAAGCAATATTGTTTTTTATGAGTATGTTTGTTTATAAGGATGATATGTACAACTTGGATAACAGGAGGTAAGCATGGCAAATTCAACTAAAAAAGCACTTGAGGTATCTCTGAAAAAGCTTCTTAAGGACAAGCCATTTGACAAGATAACAATAGCGGATCTCACCGGAGACTGCGGGATAAGCAGGATGACATTCTATTATCATTTTCAGGATATATATGAGCTTGCCGAGTGGGTGTGCATAGAGGATGGCAAGCAGGCACTGAAGGATAAGAAGACCTACGATACCTGGCAGGAGGGCATGATACAGGTGTTTGAGGCTGTGCTGGAGAACAAGCCATTTATCGCAAATATATACAGGTCGGTGGATAAGGCTAAGATAGAAAACTATCTGTATAAGCTGTCGTATCAGCTCATAGCGGATGTAGTAGAAGAGAAATGCGAAGGGGATAACCTCTCGGAGGCTGATAAGCAGTTCATAGCAGACTTTTACAAGTATGGATTTGTGGGGATTATGCTTGACTGGGTAGACAAGGGGATGAAGGACGATTATCATAAAATAGTGGAGCAGCTTAGCACCACGCTTCGTGGAAATATAGCAAATTCTATTCATAATTTTGAAATCGAGATGTAAAAGCAGAGGACGGATCAGGATAAAGAAATCTATTACTGTGAGATATGCGGGGAGAGCGCTTATGAGTCAAACATCAGATATGAAAAAGAGATTGCCAGGGATAATATTGATAACGGGGGGAATCGTGCTGGTTGCGATGGTCATCCAGGCGGTCATACTCAGCTTTATCAATAACAGGAGTTTTGACAGGACCTCGCAGGTGCTGTTGGATCAGGTCAGCAATGTAATCGAGAAGAATAAGGCAAGTGAGGAAGATCTGATAGACTCCCTCAAGGAAGATTATATGGTCAGGGCTAAGGCTGTGGCGTATATAGTTGATGCAAAGCCTGAGGTGGCAAATGATGTGGAGGAGCTCCGCAAGATTGCTGCACTTATATCTGTTGATGAGGTGCATTTGTTTAATACGGATGGCGTGATATATGCCGGTACCAATCCCGAATATTTTGGATATAGCTTTGATTCCGGGGAGCAGATGGCGTATTTTAAGCCTATGCTGGATGATAAGAATCTCACCATGTGTCAGGATGTCACTCCGAACACATCAAAGGGTAAGAAGATGATGTATGCAATAACATGGAACGACGATGGAACCAAGATGATACAGGTTGGAATCGAGCCGAGAAGACTTCTGAATGAAGTAAAACAGAATGAGATATCCACGGTGGTTGCCAATATGCCTATGTATGATGGACTGAGTGTTGTAGTGGCAGATGGCGAATCGGGAGAAATATATGGATGTTCATATGAACCGGTAGTAGGGCTTACTCTTGATGAGATCGGCATTTCGGTGACTGATGATATGCTGCCGGACGATGAAGACAGTTTTACAGGCATAAGAAGGATTAATGGATTTAGAAACAGATGTGTATTCCGAAGATCCGGAGAGTATGTGATCGGGGTCATATATAGAATGGATGTGAATAGCCGGAGTAATATGGCAATCATGGTTATCATGGCACTGTATCTGTGTTTTGCCGCCGGCCTGGTGGTAAGCATGGTGATGAAGGTGATACATGCGAATCGGGAGAGAAATGAACAGCTGTCAATATTGACATCCATGTCGGGGATGTATTACAGCATGCATATGCTTGATCTTAGGCATGATACATTTGCCCTCTATACCGCAGGAGACCTGATATTGAGGGCTGGTGAGCGGGCAGCAGGGGCGAAGGAACTTATGAGGAAGATCGTTCATAAGGTGGTTGTGGATGAACATCAGGCAAGTGCCCAGGAATTCATGGATCTGGATAGTCTGGGGGACAGACTGATCAAGAAAAAGATTGTATCAGGTGAGTTCATGGTGAAGGATCTTGGATGGTTCAGACTGTCATTTATATCGATAGATGTTGACGAGGACGGACGCCCTTTAAAAGTCATATTTACCACCAGAAACATAGATGAAGATAAGAAACGGGAGCAGAAGCTGATAAGACGGTCTTATACAGATGAGCTCACAAAATGTTATAACAGGAGCGCATATATAGATGATGTCAGGGAGCTGCCGGGAGATTCTGTATATGTGTATGTGTCCATGGATGTAAATGGGCTTAAGCCGGTGAATGATACCCTGGGACATGCGGCTGGAGATGAACTGCTTCAGGGTGCTGCCAAGTGTATGGAGCAGTGTTTTGGAAACTATGGTAAGGTGTACAGGATGGGCGGTGATGAATTTGCAGCCATCATCTTTGTAAATACCAGAAGGCTGAAGAGAGTGCAGCAGGAGTTGGATGACGTTGTGCGTGGATGGTCTGGACAGCTGGTGAAATCCGTATCGATATCATGTGGCTATGTGTCAAGTGATGAGAAGGACTGGGAGTCATTTGACGAGATAGTAAAGGCTGCAGATGAGAGAATGTACGAGAATAAGGCGGCATATTACAGGCAGAAGGGCGTCGATAGAAGGTATCACTAGAGTACATATGCAATATAGAGTTATACAAAACGGGTGGAATGATAAAATTTTTATCATTCCACTTTTTTTGTAAATATGAAATAAAAATTGGGCAAGCTATTATAGAGGCATGAGATAAAGATAGACGGCAGACTGAAAGGAGAATTGCTTATGTCAAAGAAGAAATTGGGAATCGGGATAGCAGCGGTGGCAGCAGCCGGCGCAGGAGCAGCAGCTCTCACAGTTAAAAATCGTAATAAGGCAAAAGTTCAGAAGGAGAAGGCTGCGGCTGAACATGCTGAGTACCGCAATACGGAGCGCGGAAAGCATGAGAAGAACAGTAAGGGAATCTATTATACAAATGGAAACTATGAGGCATTTGCCAGACCGAGAAAGCCGGAGGGCGTGGATGACAAGAACGCATATATAGTGGGAAGTGGTCTTGCATCACTGGCAGCAGCTTGCTTCCTTGTACGTGACGGACAGATGCCGGGTTCACATATCCATATTCTTGAGGCCATGGATATAGCGGGCGGTGCGTGCGATGGAATATTTGATCCTGCCAGAGGCTACGTCATGAGAGGTGGACGTGAGATGGAGAACCATTTCGAGTGCCTGTGGGATCTGTTCAGAAGTATACCTTCCATAGAGACACCGGGGGTATCGGTTCTTGACGAGTATTACTGGCTGAACAAGGAGGATCCAAATTATTCACTGTGCAGAGCAACAGTGAACAGAGGCAAGGATGCCCACACAGATGGCAAATTCAATCTGAGCCAGAAGGGCTGTATGGAGATCATGAAGCTCTTCATGACAAAGGACGAGGATCTGTATGACAAGACGATAGAGGATGTATTTGACGATGAGGTATTTGATTCAACATTCTGGCTGTACTGGAGGACGATGTTCGCATTTGAGAACTGGCACAGTGCGCTGGAGATGAAACTTTACTTCCAGAGATTCATACATCACATCTCAGGACTTCCGGATTTCTCGGCCCTCAAGTTCACGAAGTACAACCAGTATGAGTCGCTGATCCTTCCGATGGTGAAGTATCTTGAGGATGCGGGCGTGACATTCCAGTACAATACGGAGGTCACAAATGTCATATTTGATATGAGAGACGGCAAGAAGATAGCAAAGACCATCGAGTGCAGGGTAAATGGAGCTGAGAAGGGTATTCCGCTCACTGAGAACGATCTTGTATTTGTCACAAATGGAAGCTGCACGGAGGGGACTATCTACGGCGATCAGAACCATGCGCCAAATGGTGATGCAGAGGTGAGAACAAGCGGCTGCTGGAGTCTGTGGAAGAACATAGCTGCACAGGATCCTTCATTTGGCCATCCGGAGAAGTTCTGCTCTGATATATCAAAGACAAACTGGGAGTCAGCCACAGTTACAACGCTTGACGACAAAATCATCCCATACATCGTGGATATCTGCAAGCGTGACCCTAGAACCGGAAAGGTTGTCACGGGTGGTATTGTGAGCTGTCAGGATTCAAGCTGGCTGATGAGCTGGACCATCAACAGACAGGGACAGTTCAAGACCCAGGACAAGGATAAAGTGTGTGTATGGGTATATGGCCTGTTCACAGATGTTCCGGGCGATTATATCAAGAAACCTATGAAGGATTGTACCGGTAAGGAGATCACGGAGGAGTGGCTCTACCATCTAGGTGTGCCAGAAGAGGAGATCGAGGAGCTGGCCACAAACAGCGCAGTCTGTGTGCCAACTATGATGCCATATATCACCGCGTTCTTCATGCCTAGAGCAAAGGGCGACAGACCAGACGTAATTCCGGACGGATGCACCAACTTTGCATTCCTCGGACAGTTCGCCGACACTCCTCGTGACACAGTGTTCACCACAGAGTATTCGGTGAGAACAGCCATGGAGGCTGTGTATGGACTTCTCGGTGTGGACAGAGGTGTTCCTGAGGTGTGGGGAAGTGTGTACGATATCCGTGAACTGCTGGACAGCAGCGTGAAGCTCATGGATGGCAAATCTCCGCTTGAGATAAATCTCGGACCACTGAACAAGCTCAAGAGACCTATACTTAGGAAGATTCAGGGCACGGTGATCGAAAAGGTACTGAGAGACCACGACATCATCAAAGAGGGGATGCTGTAGGTTGAAGTTAATATAGAGTAATAAGAAAGTTCCATGTGTCTGCACGGTGCAGATGCATGGAACTTTTTATGTGGTGAAGACACTGGGGACGGAGGTACCTGTCCCATCCGTCCCCACTGGAAAATAAATTGACTTTTCCAGTGTATAAAAATATACTTTTGGATATAAAAGATATGAGAGAGAAGTAAAAATGAATAAGATAGAGATAAACGACAAATGGATGCAGAAAACCAGTGTTGTGTGGCTCGGTGCTATGCTGTGCTGCCTGCTGTGGGGAAGTGCTTTTCCTTGTATAAAGATAGGTTATGGACTGTGGAATATAGAGAGTGCAGACACTACGGTACAGATACTGTTCGCAGGTATGCGATTCGTGCTGGCGGGTATCCTTGCCGTGATATTTGGAAGTCTGCTGGAAGGAAGATTTATCAAGCCGGAGAAGGGATGCGCCGGCAAGATAGCGTGGCTTGCAATGCTGCAGACAGTCATGCAATACCTGTTCTTTTATATAGGACTCGCACATACAAGCGGAGTCAAGGCGTCCATCATAGAGGCAGTAAATGTATTCGTTGCCATCATAGTGTCAGGATTCATATTCCATCAGGAAAATGTCACTGCAAAGAAGATGCTTGGATGTCTGGTTGGATTTGCGGGAGTTGTACTTATAAACATGAATGGAATGAATTTCCATATGAGCTTGTCAGGTGAGGGTGCTATATTCCTTTCGACAGTGGCTTATGCATTTTCATCTGTGTTCCTGAAGCGATATTCGATAAAACACAATCCGGTTATGCTCAGTGGCTACCAGTTTATAGTTGGCGGAATTATTCTGTCGGCTGCCGGTTTTGCCATGGGAGGCAGACTCAGCACCGTATCCATCGAAGGAGTTTTGATGCTCATATATCTGGCTCTTGTATCGGCGGTGGCATATTCTCTGTGGGGAATGCTGCTCAAGTACAATCCCATATCCAGGGTTGCAGTATTTGGATTTATGAATCCGGTGTTCGGCGTGATACTGTCGGCATGGCTGCTCCGCGAGGGTGCGCAGGCGCTTGGCCCGATAAGCCTGGTGTCGCTGGTTTTGGTGTGCGCAGGAATATACATAGTGAATAAGTAGGGACGTTCCTGGGAGGTTAATATGAAGATGACAACACTTTGTTACATAGAGAAAGATGGAAGATACCTGATGCTCCACAGGACAAAGAAGGAGAAGGACATTAATAAAGGCAAATGGATCGGTGTAGGTGGACATGCCGAGGAGGGTGAGAGCCCTGAGGACTGCCTTCTGAGGGAGATAAAGGAGGAGACGGGACTTACGCTTATATCGTATAGATTCAGAGGGCTGGTGACATTTATCAGCAATGAGTGTGAGAATGAGCTTATGTGCCTGTTCACCGCAGATGGATTTGATGGGGAAGTTCAGATATGCGATGAGGGGGATCTTCAATGGATAGATAAAGAAATCGTGCCAATACTTCCGACGTGGAGCGGGGATGCGATATTTCTGAAACTGCTGCTTGAAGGGGAGAAGAGATTTTTCTCACTCAAGCTCGTATATGAGGGAAGCGAGCTGGTGGAGCACAGGCTGGAATTTTATTGATAATGAATATGAGATATAGTGAAGGGAAATATAATTGCGAAAAACAGCACTGGGATTTATAGTGTCTTGCATGGGATGGGGAATAATTCCCCTTCTTGGAGATGATGTACATGTCATAAGTGTACCGAGAATTGTGCTTAGCCTATTTGGCATTATGGGAATAGTCGCGATGGTAAAGAGCGTGAAGGATTATATAGCGGTGAAGAATGGCAAAGCACCTGAAGTGCAAGATCGCGGCAGATCTTCGCAGTACCAGTATGAGGCAAATGCGCGTATGGCGATGTCCTGGGATGGAAATGGTGCAGTGGACAATCCGGTCACGGATTTCTACAGAGAACATAAAGAGGGCATAGACACGACCATAAGAACTGTACAAAAGGGAAGGAATATTGCGGGAAATATAGTCATGATCGCGGTAGGGGGGATGTTCACATTTTCAGCTCTGCTCATGATAGGTGGCAATATCTTAGTTCTCATGGCAAACAGGGATTCAGGCACGGTATCTTTGTCGGCTTATATAATGCCAATCGTGATGGAGGGAATATTTCTGGCAGTTGGAATATTTGTGATAGTAAAAGGAGTAAAAGGTTTGCTTGGAAAGTGATTCGTGACAAAAGGAACGTCCCCACAAGAATGCCCACAAGAATGGAGGATTATATATGACTTACAAAAAGAATGTTTCAAATATGGTGATTGCCATTGTGTGTGTCGTATTGTTTGTTGTGACTGCGTTTTATTGTGTGCCGAGATTTTCTTTGCTTTCATCGAATGCATTGTCAGCAACGGTTGCGAGTGATGACAAGCATGGGACAAGCGGCTATGCAATATTGAAAGTAGATGGAGCCAGAAAGGATGGAGGAACGATATTCTTCCACTATTATTATCCCGGAAACAAGTCACATCTAAAACAGGATGAAAAGGTGCTGGTAAGTGGGAACATCACGTTTATGGATGAATCGACAGAACAGGGAGTGAATGCAGACCTGATTATCGGAACAA